>Ga0256777_1000068_pt1 | contig 17663 bp, 1 predicted proteins | sample MC6MC0928MT_FD_186042 | JGI IMG/M metagenome (GOLD analysis project Ga0256777, IMG submission 186042) | Metatranscriptome of enriched soil aggregate microbial communities from Iowa State University, Ames, United States - MC6-MC0928-MT... | ecosystem: Environmental > Terrestrial > Soil >... | reverse complement strand
GGTGTCGTCAATGCACATGCACGCTTGTAAAACTGTACCACGATAACACTTATAATTTGAACCAAATAATTCTTATAGTAAATAAACACAAGGCTTCGATTCTACCATAGATGCGAATTTTGCATATCGAATCTCTTTGCCAGACCGTGGCCACTGTTCCCATCACTGCTGCCACCTCGTCGATCGCAATGCATCATTGAATCAGGCGATGATACGTCCTCCCTGTTTAAGTCACTCCCGTTGCTGAGTTGACATTGGATTCGAGTCGCGTATTGAGACGCCTATTCACCACAACACTCCTCTCAACTCGACACTCCACTGTGAGTGAGCACGCTGCACACTGCACACTGCACCTCAATCCAGCCTAGCTCTCCCTCATCTTCTCATTCGTACTCACACCAACTCGAACTCACATTCCAACTATCATTCATTCGAATTATCTCAACGATGGGTAATGTACCTCCATCTGCCCTGTTGGGCCTTCATCCACCATCATCCTCCATTCCACTCTCGCATGACTCCTCTTCACTTGCATCCGATGCCTGCGACGCTGCCCTCCCTCCCTCTGCTGCACATGGTCATGGCATCCGTCGTGCACGCCATGCAAGTGTTGCTGTCGATCCTGCTGCAGATGCCATCCTCGCTGGTCGTGATGAGACGCCACAACATGATGCAATCGATGCAAGTGGCGCAGCGAGTGTATGGAGACAGACATTCAAGCGAGCCACAGCAGTGACAGGGGATGAGGAACAGGCGGTGACAGGATGGGACGCAGTGTATGACTATCATGTCAAAGCGACACTATTTGTCAATCAAGAAACAAAGCAAATCACATATCAACATCCCGCAGCGAGGCAATTGGCGTCTGATCGTAACCATAATGCACACTCTGCCGCTGCCTTACCTCCCCTAGGTGAGCTTGCTGCCCTCGCCTCCGCGACTTCTGCTTCATCACATGTGGCACATTCATCCAAGACTGCAAAGGCAGTGTCATTGGTGGAAGCAGGGATGGTGAGGGAGATACATGACACCCTTAACGCGTCATATGTGGGATGTAGCCCATGGAGCATAAGTGAAGAAGAGAAGCAGGAGGAGAAACACATGGAGATGGATGAGCAAGGAGGTGAGAGGACGAGCGACCAGACCAAGCGAAACTCATCTGAGGATTCGTATGGGCCAGCTTCAGATGGCCCCTCCTCCCCGTTCCTTCGTTTTCTTGATCGACAATCCGGTGTGAGTATGCATCGCATACTGGATCGTTCGACTCGTGGCATCATGCGACTGGTTCATCCTGATTCCATCCGGTCGCCTTCAGACTTGAGTAAAGCACGTAAAGCCACTGCTGCAGCGGCATCGGCTGAATTGGCTCGCATCTGGGAGAAGACTGATGATGTCCTATCCTCTGCTATCATACCATGGCCAGCAGGTGAGGCGGCTCGTATCAGCACTGCACTCACTGACATGGCGAATATTCTTGCACCCATCTTACAGAACAGTGAAGGCAATGGAAACATGAGCACAGGTCGTCGCAGCAAGCAGTTGCTTCAACGGCCCGTCGCTACTGAGTTACTCACTCTTCTTTCATCGATGCCCAGTGGGATGCTCGGCGCCTGTGTTCCTGGTCATCTCGATCCGGAGTCTTCCTCTGTCATGTCCTCACTCTGGACCGAGCTCGAACATGCTGCTCATGTACTGACATTACATTCGGATGAATTGGAGATGCTTGTGAGGATACCACTCATGATGGCACGTAAGGCCGCATCATGCTATGATATGCTGAGATGTATCGGTATCTGGAATCAGGCGAGGGTGACGTACGGTGCGACTTCAACCATGCCGACTGAGCCCAGCATCAGTAGAGGTGAGTCAAGCATCCAATTGGGTGGAGGGGTCCGCATACCGAATCTCATTGATGATTTGACTGACTTCTCATTTGAGATCATCAAGTATGCAACGAGACTCGTGGATGAAGTCTGTAGTCGATCAGAGACGACTAAGCACGACTGCAGCAGCAGCTCTCCATCCCCGCCTTCCGCACACCAGCTTCGACAACGTTTCGAAGCGATGATCCGATCTCGCTCAGAATTGCAACTTTGGAGACCAATGAAGCATGACGATTCCGATGGGTCAAATTCGATGGGCATGACATTGAACACAGTCCAAAGTGTCGTCTTGGCGCATCTGGGACTACTTGCTGAGACTCATCTGTGGCTCGGACATCATTCGGCCGCGACTGCACCAACATCCTCCCCAACGAACATGCCACTGATGGCACCCTACGTATTGGATGTGCGACCACAAGTACTCGCTCAACTCATCACAGATATGCAAGCGACATTACACACGAGACAAAATGAACGAATCAATTGGATGCTTCATCAACAGAACTTGTCGAGAAGTATGGAACAACAGAAGACGACGAGGATGAGCGATGGACAAAGTGAAACGACGTCATCTTTAAGAGGAGCACTTGCATTCATGACATCCTCTGCATCACCCGCTTCTGCTCCTATCCCTCCCTCCTCCTTTCCCGCCGTGACCAATGCATTATCAACACTTTTCTCCTCTCACTGCACTCGTCGGCCCGACCACATTCAATCAGTCAAGCATCTCATCCAACTTCTCTCGGACATTCTCTCCTCTCCACAGGATGATTCGTTGCGTCGCATCGATCTCAATCACCCATCCTTCACGCAACACATTCGAAGCAACACGGACGAAGTTATCAACATTCTTCGTGTGGTTGGATTTGAATCCGAATCATCTGCCGCTGCTGATGACCATATCATGGTGTTGCCTGCATCGAAGGTGGATACAACGTTGTTGCGCTATGTAGTCGATCAATTGAACATGAAGGTGAGGGAATTAACAGCAGCGCACGACACAGTTGAAGAGATGATGGGCGACGGCGACGGTGCTCACAGAGAGGAGAGAAGCAGCAGTACTCATGGCAGCGGTCAGCGAAGTCGAGCTGGCTCTCGGACGACAGATCCACTCCCGCCGTGGCCTCAACTCCTCTCACCACTACATCCAGCTGCAAGCCAAGCTGACATGCTCCATTGGCTTTCCCTCCTTCGTCTCTTCTTTCAAGCTGCAACGGAACATCATGTCTCATCTCGTGCACTGAGTATGGATAAGAAGAGTGGTCAATTGGTGCAGCTGTCAGATGGAAGTCATATATGGAAGGGACTAGTCGACATGTTGCTTGCCATGTTGGAGGCTGCTGACGCATCCATCCATTCGACTGCAAGCGCATCAACGACTGCTCATGGTGCTGCCGTCACACCTCCAACCCTGTTAGCGGACATGGCACGTTGTGAGCGTGAGCGTGTGATTTCAATCCTCTTAACCACTCTCCCGTTGGCTCCTCCATGCCAATCGCTTCGCATCCTCATGGCATCATTGCGTCACGATCTGTTACGAGCCCGTGTTGCCGAGGCGATGAGCGCCAACCCCGAGCTCATCAGTTTGCTTCCACACCAATCGAGGCAGGATGGCCCTTTCCGTAGTGTATGGGAACGATTGGCCGAGGCTGCTGCAGTAGCAGCACAACGGAAGACAAGTTCGACATCAACGACACCCGACCCAAAGCAAGCCATGCAACTGCTGAGCAATGATGCACAACTCGTACATATGTTGTTGGCACTATCCGATCATGGACAGCTATCGTTACTTGCACTGAGCAACGCATTGACATGGTGTTCCTCTCCTCCCGGCAGCCTCACTTCACCTCCTCCAACCCGTAGTAGTCTACTGCTTGCCGCTATGCTCCGCGCGGAGCCACGCATGCGAAAGATTGTTGAGGCAATGGTTCGCGCACCTTCTGGCAACAGTGCTCATGGCGCTGCAGCGTTGTCTGCATGCTCGGCAGAGGCATGGGTATCAAGCTATGTCACACACAATGGATCACGTGATCAGACGATGGCCGAGCACAATGCAATGGTGACAGGTCGTCAGTCGCCGGATTCAGGTTCCGTCCGCAGCCCAACTTCCTCACCTGCCATGATGCCACTCAATGCTACTCAGACGTCTCTCTTTACTACACCTGCTCATATTGATCGGACTGTGAGTGGAAGTAGCAGCTCACCGACTGGCTTGACCCAGACTCTACCATCCCTGTCACTCGGTGCTGCACATGCTGATGAGCCACATGGACGTGAGGATGTCAATGTAAGCATGAGTGTACGAACCTCGCTTCAATCATACTCATCCTCTGCATCAGCTGCCACTCCTGCCATGCTCTCTCCACTTCGTACTCCAGCTCCAGTACTCACTTCACTCACGTCTCCTCGTGCCGGTGCAGTATCTCCAAGTCCCTCTCCTATGCTGTCACCTCAATTCAGTCCAACGTCTCCTTTCTTCTCTGCTTCACCACTGCCAGACAGTTGGGCTGCGACTTCGACTTCAGGCTTGACGGAGTTGAGTCCGGAATGTGAGGCCAACGCAGCAGAGGAGGCCCCGGAATGGACACAGTATTCCACGCTCATCGATAGCATGTTCACCGCACTGCGTGATCCAGAGATCGTGTCCAATGCTGCAAGCGTATCCGTGGAGGCACTTCGACATGTACAATGTCAACTGGCAGCCATGCTCCATCATCTATTCGAACTATGGATGGCACGAACATTCACACCTCTCACTGGGGCAGATATACAGTTGACACCACAACTGCTGCAGATGTGGCTCAATGCTGCCATCAAACATGCGACGCAGATGATTCAGAAGGAGCCTCAACGACAAGGGTCATCAAACGAATCCAAGGGAAATACGACTGGAGAATCCTCAATGAACAAAGCTTGTTTGCTTCGAACACCGTTGTTCGCATTGTTGCCAAGCGCCCTTCTTTCCTATGCATCTCTCCTGCAACAATTACCCCTCACGGCTGATCCTCATCTCCTCGACGACCTTTCCACTTTTTATACTGCAATCGATGGGTTCGACGAGTTGGACAGCGAACGATCATCTGGCCCTTCTCCACTCTCCAAACATATTTCACCTCGTTCTCACTCCCACCAAGCCGGAGCCAAGCCAAGGCTATCGTACAATCAACTCTTGAATGCGATCATGCCAACCGACCCCGTCATCGAATTTGTTCGTGCTGAAGTACCCACGGGAGCAAACAAGCCGACGTCTCAACTCATTCGAGTATTGGAAACAGACAAGGATACGCAACCAGAGACAGCAGCCGCGATGGAGTCAGCAATACAGCTTGCATCAGCTGTTGCCGGTGCAACATCCTCTGGCAATACTCATTCCAACAACAACATGCTCCCTCGTACCACGCTTCCACTCTCTACTGTTTCCATCCACCCACTGGTGCAAACCGCAATCGAGAAGCATGTATTTGGTGTTGACATGTCGAGCACTCGTCGGACCGGTAGTATGTGGCCTGTACGTCAACGTCGTCACTTAGCCGAGCTGCGACTGTCATATCCCAGCCTCTTCTGCTGTCCGCAATGTGGCGAAATGACTCCTGATCATATTACACTATTCGATCACATGGTAGACGATACGAATGATGCCAATCGTCATGTGTCAGGGCTATGCCGTGATGCTGCTGCATGTTGGTCACTGCTTCGTCACTCGACTTCATGGTTGATTGGTGCAAGCTCACGTTCACTTGCATGTGCTGGCGCACCAGTAGCCTCCACATCGGATCAACTCCATGCTGCAGCGAATGTTACTGCCACTTTGAATGCTTGTGGTGGTTCGACTATGATGATGAGCGGCATGGTTGGTGACGCTGCGACTATTCAAGACTCACTCGACCTATGCATTCATGCTGCCACATCCGAAACTCGTGCCTCCGCTGATTCCTCATCACAGGTTCCGCCAACAAGATGGGGTACAGCACCACGCACCATCGCACAGTGGCTACAAAGTCCACTTTTCGCTGGTGGATTGGAACTACTTTACATGCCACAGACGATCCTGTCACTGGAGGAGAAGATGACGGGTGAGGCATTGCAACCACTCACTCTCGACCCGACATCGCCGATCCTTGCCGCCTCAGCAGCAGACATGGATACATCCAGCTCCTTCACACTGAGCTTAGAACCCACTCCATCCAAACCTGCGGAGTCACTCACTGTGCCATTTGAAGATAAAGCCATGGATGCCCAACCCCGTGCCTTACGCTCACTCGCATCCACTCCAACGCTCAACAAGGAGATGGCGACAGGCCAGCAACATGAAGCAAGAGGACGGATGGAAACACAGGACGAACGAAGAGAGACGGATGCTTCATTGCGCACGCCTCAGAAAGAAACGGGCCAAGCAGCGGACAAGCAGAAACAGGACGGTGCTGATCAAGTATCGCTGGAAACCTTCCGCACACCCGCAACAGAAGCGTCACCCGTCGCAGTCACTGTTGGACATGCCCAGATCGGCAGTGCGACCTCCTCTCTTCTCACTGCTCCTGATTCCGCCTTCAAAACTCCTCAACGCTCCCGACCTGGCAAATTGGCTCTAGAGCGTCGGGCCGATGAGGTCAGCCATGCCTCACCTACTGCACCCACTCCCACATCAACACTCTCACTAACGCATCATGCACATGCAAATGAAACATTCGTGCCTTCACCAAGTGTCAGTGATGGAGATCAAGACAGCGATGAAGAGATGGTTGCGATCAGCGCACCAAACTCTCCACAACCAGAGCCATTCCCATATGCACGATTCCTATCTGCATTGCTCTACAGTGCTGGCATGGTGACTCCACCTCCAGAGACGGGTGTCAACACAACAACTCCCTCTCCAGATCAACTCGCACTTGCCCTCGACGCGCGTATCATGTCTCATGCATCCATGCGTATGGCCAGTGCACAACGAAGGCGTATTGGTGAATCAGGTGTAGCAGCGAGTCGTGCGATACTGGCTGCACTTCTCAAACACACTGGTCATGTACGCTTGGCAATGGAGTATGCACGTGAGACATGTGGCGGCAACGGATCCACTGCCATTCCTCTCGCATCCAAGCCGGTCCCTGCACCATTACTGAGACTTTGGAAGCATTCGAATGACATCCTCTCAGATATGGTTTCCATCCGTCAATCCGCTCTCAAGCAGGTATGCGTCCATGTCGGATGTGACCTACCAACAGTTGAGCAACATGGTAGCATGACGGATGGTGCTGCTTCATACAAGTGTGCTGATGGTCATGTTGAGGATGATTGTCGTATGGTGGATTCATCACCCTACGCCATGCTTGCTGGACAGATCCAAGCGAGTGCCGCACTGCTCATCCGATTGAGGCCTGCATGTGAGGCAGTGCGAGCAGTTCCATCGAAGACGAGAGGCGAAGGTTCACAACGTCTACGCCGGCTACTGCGCACAAAACCACTCGATGTTCCTTTCTCACCGATGATGTTGGATGCATCACCCCTGCCGGTTCCCTCACCCATCGCATCATCCCACATGTCGCCAACTGATGCATCATGGCTAACAACGAGTGACGGTGGTAGCAGCTCTGGACTATTGACGTCACCAACCTCACTCCGCACGACCACCTCTGGCTCATTGGCGACTTGGTCTCCTGCACACACTCCTCTCACTCCTTCGCCCATTCCACTCACCAACACGTCTGATCTGCCGCGGCAAAGCAAAGGAAGAGGAGGAGACATCACTCTATCCCATGCGACGCGACCCATGACATGGGCTGACAATCCACCAGGGCCATTGCGTATACAGATTGCAAACGTTGAGCAACCAGCGGGCACAATGACTGTTGGCCTTAGCGTTATGCCATCTCTCTCTCCTGCTGCGTCTGATTCATCCTCCTCCTCCTCTTCCCTCCGCGTTCCTCTCCCCTCACCTGATCCAGCACGTCGTGCTCGTACTCGTCGTCGCTGGGCATTGCTGCGTGCAGAGATGTTGGCAGCTCGGATGCCATGGTTGGTGAAACTTGCTAAAGCACGCAAACGTCGTGGTGGTGATGCAGCGGCTGAGGAGAGTAGCATCGCCAGTATGGTTGTGGCATTCTGTCGAGAAATGAGGCCAATGCATACCGATGGGAATCACAAAAATGGCCATCGAAAGTCACAGCAGCTGGAGGCGCCTCATCTTGGTCATCCTTACACCATTGTTCGTGCTCATGCGCTCGATTTACTTCTTCGTCGTCAATCCATATTGGCCTCTCAGAGAGTGCGTGGGTGCAGCAGCATTGCTCGGCTCATTCAACAATGCCATGGGGAGCACAAAGTTGCAGCTATCTCACATTGGATCACGACAGCACGAACATGGGCACATGGAGCACAGAAGACAGAGTGTTCACAACCACCGTCCTCTGCGTCGGCGGCTGCGGCAGCGTTGGCCAATGCACTGCGGCCATCGCCATCCCCATTCACTCATGTATCGCACCCAACAATGTTTTTACTCGGATCAGGAGTTGGAGGTGGTGTACGAATGGCGCTCCTTCAATCGACTGATCAAGTGTTGGATGCGATCATGGACATTGCATCTCATACCCTACAACAGCTTGGAATCGAACAGCATTCAAGTGGTGGATACGAACATCCGATCAACATGTACTCAGCGCATCGTACCATCGCAGATGTTCGAAAGCAACAAACAACCAACGATGGCTCATCCATTTCACCTACAGCTTCACTCTCGTTACTTCACCACGCCGTCAGCGCCCTCTTCTCTTTCTGTGTGGAAGTTACAGCACGTACCAACACCACCATTCCATCTGCTCCAACCTCCATCTTACTCATCCTCCCACTCGTTCAGCATTTGATGTTCCATTTCGCTTCGCTGCAGCGTGAGCCGGCTGTTGGTGCTTCCACAGACGATAACGGTGAGATGTATGGAGACAGCGAGAATGGCATTTGCCTGGCTGTTGGCAAGAAGTCACGTGCAATGTTCAGGCTCATGCTTCTCTCCACTCTCTCACCTTCTATGCGTCATCGACAACAAAGTGGTGACGCATCGAGCGCGATGGGGACAGAGGCGAACGAGTCACCTGAGACAGAGCAACAAGCCGAACCTGATACACCTCTCATTCGTTCAAGCACAGCTGCTGGCCAACTTCTGCATGCACTGTTATCACAGCTAGAGCGACTCATTCCTCTGCTCTTGCAATCTCATGCGGGTACCAGTGAAGCCTCACCAACTGCCTCACCATCGATGCAGGATGAAGGCGGGTCTGGCACGAGCTCATCATCATCGTTCCATCCACAAGCCCAAGCCGAGCAGGATTGTTTTGATGCACTCAGTCTATTACTGATGGTCTGCTCCTCCTTGCCCGTTCGTCTTACGCTCACTCACCAGGAAGGTGGCACCAATGAGACAGAGGGCCAGAGTGTGGTGAATGGCGCACATGAGCTCGATTTCAGTTCCGAGTCTACTTGCCGCTCTCTTTCCACCCGCGCGTACAACCTCCTCTCCCACCTCCTTCATCCATCCGCTCTTCGCTTCCTCAGTCTCCGATGCTTCCGTCGCGGTGTTGCACTCTGTCGTGCACTACTGCCACTCGCCACACCACGCCTCATTGAAATCATGTGGAATGAAAATGAGGAGATGCAAGAGGTGGGAGAGGAAGAGGGAGAGCAAGGCCAAGATCAAGAGGCTGGCTCAGAGCAGAATGAGAATGCGATGGACCTCACTTCATCACGTGCGACAACGCCCCAACCGGAACCCACTGCCGCAAGCGCAGCCGAAGTAGAGAGTGAAGACAATGGGCCATCAGCAGAGATGAGACAGTTGTTATCTCAAGCGACTGCAGCATCGAGTCAATTGATCACATATCTACTCAAATCCATTGGTTATTATGCATGTGGTCGTTTGATGGAGGCGAGTCGTGCCGATTCACGTCCATTCCCACATTCCCGTCTACGTGGTCAAACAGTCGTGAGCGAACTCATTAGTCTTGTTCGACATTTGCATGGGTGTCATGCATGGACACTCGCAGTCGATGCGAGCTTATCATTGGCACTGTATGAGTTGGAGAATGCAGCGCACTTCCTTCAGCCACAGGAATTGGATCGATTCTATCTCGCACATGCAGCGGTATTGGTCTATGGTGGATGGGCTGAACCCATGCGTGTCGGTGCTCGAGTCAAGTTGTTAGCCACACCAGCACGTGCAGAGAAGATGTCTGAGAGGCATGCATATACGGATGCGAATGCCAACAATATGGAGCAGACATATTCGGGCTATGGTACTGTGCTGTCTCATTCTGCCATCACTGCCTTAGTGGTTCGTGAGAGTGATGGTCGCAGCCAGGTGTATCCATGCTGCTCTTTACAGCCCGTCTCTCATGCCCCTGCCTTGCCATGCATGCATATATTCGGTGCACAGGGTCGTGCGAGATTGAGATCTGTCGTACGATTCATCAATCGAGCATTCCAATTCACATCATCCCAGACGCACTCGTCGCAGTCGGCTACACAAACATCGGATAAGGAGAAGGATTCAAACTCTGCCTTCTCGCTCTTTCCTCCTGAATCCAATCTCCCACCCTCACCCAGTGCTGCCTCTCTCTTCTGCTACGCCTACTCACAGTTGCATGTTGCATGCATGCGCGCACTGCTCTGCACGATGACACTCGCTCTCACACGTCCTGAACGCATCGCGGACTCAGTGCGCGTCTATGCGGAGGCACGCACGAGAGCAGCGCACGTAGCTCGTGACACAAGACATGGTGCTGTCACTACGCAGGAGCACCAACCACATGCAATGGAGGAATCAACATCGTTGAAGATCGAAACACAGAGGAGTCACATGGAGGAGGAAACGATGATCAATGGGCCTGATGTCTTGCTACAAGTCATTGTCAAAGAGTCAAACAACAGCCAATCAGCTCTTGCTTCTGCGTCATCCTCATCCTCATCCGCAAGCAAGACGAGTTTGCCACTTCTTTCCAACTTACTAGCTGTGGCGCAGCAGATCATCCCTCTCTGCTCAGTGGTCGGACGGTTGGATGAGTTGAGCACGGTCATGAGTGCAGTGGATGCAGCCATGAATCAACATGCAGCCGAGTTGGAGACACAACCTGAGCGTGTCATCAATGCACTCAAACTTGCAAGTGCCAGTGCAGCAAGATGTGAGAAAGTGAGTGGAAGTGGTGCAGCTGTACAACCGTTACATATTGATTTAATCTCTCGTGCCCTTCAACTTCACCCATCTTCACCAACGAGCGCCATCCTCTGGGCTCGATCATTGCATCAATCACATATTGATCGTCTATTGGGTGCTCAAAACCGTGAGATGGCTCGCCGTTATGAAGAAGCACGACCGATCATCGCAGCTGCCACAGGTGACATGGCAGCGGGTGCACCAGATATCGATCTATCGATGGTGTCACGTGCATTGATGCCTCACAATGGTGATACCAATGCGGCAATTAAGTGGCTCAAGGAGCATGGTCTGAATGATATGGCCACGTACAAGCGCAACGCAACTTCATCCATGGCAAGCGCATCGATGGCATCGAATGACTTTTGGGGCTTGGAAGGTGTGGATTTTTATCAAGAGAAAGGATGCTGGAAACCAGTCATCGCGCTCAAAGCTGAGGAAGAGGAACTCAAAGCATTCGTGAAACGTCATCCACCGAATCCGTCATCACAACCGAATATTGCGAAGAACGAGGCAAGTGCAACTTCGTCATCCTCTGACGTTTCGTTCCAGCTCACCCCCGGTTCGACCGGCACACCTCTTGCACCGAACCTTCCCCATGTTCCTCCATTGTTCGATCCCTACCGTCGACTCCTGCTGTCTGCCGTCCCTCAGATGTGTGATCGTGCCATGCATGCTGAGCGCATTCATGAGCAGTTGAGTGGACGAGCAGGCATGGGTGGCCAGGCATGGTGTTTGAAGGATGGATGGATGGTGAGACCACGTGATGTACGTCCAGACAGTGGACAGCGTCTGCGCATCAACCCACTCCGCATTGCTCGATTCCTCTATGCACGTCGCAACCATGCAAAGAAGAAGTCACATTCTCGTAGTTATCGTTGGTACTTCCTCACGGATGACAATCATTGGGCTCCATTGGATGATCGTGACATGCAACTGTTGGATGCTGCATATGATGCCGGCTTAGCATGTATGTGGATTGGCACAGACACTCAGGCTCCGTCGTTGGTCCGTATTGATAAGATGTGTATGTACAATGAGATAACCGGTCATGCACGACCTCTCAGACGAAAGATCAAGTATATGCAAGGAGAGAGAGAGGAGATGGAAGAGGAGGAAAAGAGTGATGAAGCAGAGGAAGAAACAGAATGGGCGATCAAGGCACTGAGTGAAGAAAAGCCACCCTCGTCTTCATCAGCAAGTGCATCATCCTCTTCAGCTGCATCATCGTCCTCTGTATCTGCACCCAACCCAGCTTCCCCTCCATCAGCTTCACTCCTCTCCACCTTCACTCCCACTCAACTCAGCCAAGTATCCTCCCTCGCCAGTTTGGGTTTCTCTTCTGAACACTGTGCCTTGGCTTTGGTTTCGACCCGTTTCACTTCAGTTGATGCCGCTGCAGAGTGGTTGCTGGATCCAGTCAACGAGTCCAAGTGGGATGAACATCGTGCCAAGGTCGAAGCAGCGGAGACGATGGAGCAAGCACGGATGGAAGAGGAGAAAATTAGGAAGAAGAAGGAGGAGGCGGAAGCGAAAGCAAAAGCGGAAGCTGAAACTAGAATGAAAGTAGAGAAAGTGAGAGCGGCGCAGGCAGCTGCACAGGAGGAAGCGAGAGCTGCGGGTATTCTTCTTCCTCTCACACCGACTGATGATGGCAGTGTAAGCAAGAAACAAAAGCTGTTTCATCATCCGATCACATCATTGTCGGTTTCTCCCCGCCATGCCGTGCCAGCTTCAGTCCGCATGATGGATGTGAGCGGACGAGCGGGTCAAATCGGAACAGTCGTGTCGGTGCATCACATCGATGATGATGCGAGGATGCATGACGATGACGACGACGCCAATGCTCAACAGCCGACATCCTTACGCGATCTGGTCCGTACGAAAGTGCTGTTGCGATTCGAGGATGAGGAGGATGGCAGTTTGAATGATATCTGGATCCCTCTTGCGTACCTCGATCTCGATGTTGAGTCGATGAGATCAACACTTCCCGTTTATGCCGCTCTAGCCAATCTGCAATTCAACACCTCGACCAATGGCAATGCACGGAAGATCACGCACAATATGCAGCAGCAGATATGGAGTCGGCAGCGTGCATGGATGAGTGGAACAGCAATGCAGACAGAGGTGCAACAATCGACATCCACAACCTCAGTTAATACCCTCTTTAATCTTGCCGTAGATGTGAACAGCAGCGTGTTTATCACCTATGCGCGCCGTCTATCACTCATTTGTCTCTACCTGTTGAGCCTCCCTCAGCCTGGCCGACCCCTGTCATCCCCGACATCCTCCCCTCCACTCTCCTCTCCTCGTGGCCTGGGCAGTGGTGGCTTGGAGTTGGTCTCGAATTTCTCTGCATCATGTTGTATGCGAATCATCAAACTTGCAGCATTGGAACCGAATGCTCAACTGACATTGGATGATGGAGTGGATGAGGAGCATGCAACTGGGGCTGGAACTCAGACTGGGACTGAAGCTGGACAGTGTGGGTATGGCAGCGGCATCGAGCCAGATGCCATCCCATCGACACCTGGACTGCGACCACGCAATGATCTCATGTTTGATTGGACACGAATTTATATCGAGGCGGCAGAGAAGACTCGTGCAAATCTACAGGGTACAACGGACAATGATGACGATGATGATGACCGCTCTGCCACTCCACCACCAACCCCTCTTCCCTCTCATCCCCGTGTGATCGATGTTTGGTTGATGCTTTCCACCTTCCTTCATGCCACTCGTCCTTCCCCTGTGTTGAGTGTTCCCGCTCGTGAGCAGCTTCTCGCTCATCTCATCAGTGAGTGTAAACGAGGTCTGGCGGTGAGCAGCTACTTCGTGCGCGATATCGATACGGAGCATCCATACCAGAGTGGGGTGAGTGAGGGAGCACAGAAGGTTGAGATTGAAGGAGCGGATGCCATCATGGTCACATTTGATCGACGATGCAATATCAGTCAAAGTCATGCCATGCTATGCTTCTATGCTGATGCGACGTGTCGTGAGCCCATCGTCATCTTCTCGGGTAGTTCACCGGATGATTTTACACATATCGTCATTGCTGGTGATCGATTCTGGTATAGTTTCATGAGTGGACGATTGCGACAGAAACCATATGAATTTGGTTTTCGCTTCCGTGTTCGTCCACTTTCATTCCGACTCGATCAGGGAAATGTGTTGATGGCTGCAGGTAAGAGCGGAGCAGCATCATTGGGATCAGGCGAGACGTGCGTCTTCTCGTCCATCACGCCTCCCATGGCACATGTCGTCAATGCTGGAACGATGAGCAACCAGAAGGCTGCACATGTGTTGGCTCAAGCTGGCTTGCCAACACCCGCATCAACTCACAATGTCACAACCATTCAACCCAACCATATGACTCGTACCAATGTGTCTGACCCACTCTTCTCAGCGTCGTTCAGCCTCGGATGGCCATTGCTGCTACTGCTGACTGATTCCCCCACACTCATCGATCAACTCCTCTCTCACCCTCTGGCACTCGATCTCATCCAATCCCTCCTGCGCTACCTCACTGTTTGTCGCTCTCCCAACAAGGTGTTGGCTTGTCGTGCCCTCACCTCCCTCTGTGTTCGCATGCCCACTCCACTGGCTGGAGGCATGTTCGAGATCCTGCTGCGTGTCATGGAGCAATTGTATGATAGTAATACGCAGAGTGGTTGGGGTAGTTCGCCCTTCCTCATGGCATTGGTTGAACTGATTCGACAGAGACCCATCAGCTTCCGTTTGAGTGATTCAGATGTGTGGAGTGTACAATCGATTGATGGCCGACCAGCGAGTTGGTTTTTCCTGGCTGTACTACGTGCAGAGAGTCTCAGTCGCAGCCTTCTCACCTCCACTCGTCTACCTCATCAACGTGTGATGGAGCGTGCATTGAATGAGTGTGGAGACTTGGACATCTTACGTTGGTGTCTGAAGCAACCTGAACTCTGTCTCAAACTACACAAACAAGTCAAAGGTTGGAATCAGCAACGACGCGAGTGGATGATGGCCATCAATCAGATGCAAACACCACAACAAATTCAACAAGCGCTCAAGACCATCAAAGATAGTCTCCTACCAGAATGCTTTGCTATCAGTACCTGGCTACCGGGTGGGTTGGCCTCCCAACAGTGGGATGCACGACTCGCACAAGCACAGACACTCGCACAAGCTGCCTCATTGTATCTCGAACTGGAGGCCTCGTTGAAGTGGGGGGACTCCTATCCTGAAGTTGAGCGTGCCTTCGGTGATACCTGGGGTAGTCGACGAGGAGACTGGTTGACCGCCATGAGAGGACTGGCGAACAGCGTCACTGTACCGGTTGCATCAGTGAAGGATGCGATGGACTATCGATGGACACGATTCATGGATGAGGCATTGGTGCGACATATGGATGAGATGACCGCAAAGAGTAGTCGCCGTCTCATGTCCATGACATTCAGAGACATCATGCCACTGGAAGCGCCACCCATCGATGCACCAGCTGATCATCCCGCACGCGTACTGCAACATGTACCCATCGAACATATTCGTGCTCGATTCGCCCTTCTCAAGTTATTGAGCAATGAGTATAGTCGTGTGTTGCCTGTTGTTGATCTCTCGTTCGTTCGTCCCCCATGGACCAATGCAGGTCTGCCAACAGGTGCAACAGGTGCGGGTAGTGCTCCTGGCTGTCTGGCAACCATCGCCAGACGGACGAGTAAGACGTTGCTGTTCCATCAGAGCAAGATGTATCTATGGAGAAGTCTACTTGGTAGATTGTACAGTGAGGAGAGACCGCAATTCGTCATTCTCAACAGACATGCTGCAGTGAGAAGCAGGAATGCACAAACATTAGCACAGGCGATGCGACATGGAAATATGCCTTCCTCCTCTGCCTCGTATCCATCTCCATTGATCTCCGTCCTTCGTCATTCTCTGTTCTACCAACTGTTCTCACACATTCATCCCAGCTGTGATCCCTCGGCGTTACGTCGTCGTGGACAGGCATGGCAGGTGAAGTTTGTTGGTGAGGGTGGGCATGATGTCGGTGGAATGTACAATGAATCACTCGTGGAAATATGTAATGAACTACAATCAGTATTGGCAAAACTCAACAATACTACAACACATGAAACAGAACAGAAGGGTCCGAATGGCAGTGGCGATAGTGAGGCGGAGCAAGCTGACGCCGCACCCTCTCCAGCGATCCCAGTCTTACCCCTGTTCCGTCCAGTTCCCAACTACTATCATGTGATTGGTGAGAATCGCAACAAGTATCTTCCTTCGCCTGAAGCGGGTCGTCTCGCACTTCTTCGTTGTATGTTATATTTCGTTGGTCGTTTGTTGGGTGTGTGTTGTTTGGATAACAATCGTGCCCTCCCACTCGACCTTCCTCCACTCATCTGGAAGGTCATGGTGGGCGAACCGATCAACACTCTGGATCTCAAGGCAATCGACTTCCATACATGGAAACTTATTCATATGCTCAAACATGGAAAAGGCGGCGAGGCGGATGGAACGGTCACAAGAGAAACATTTCCATACTTATTCCCTGATCTCACATTCACCGTCGAAATTGACACTGACTCAGATGATGGAGACGGTGAACATCATGTGATATTGGAGGAAGATGCAGCAGAAGTGCCTGGATCATCGTCATCCTCTTCATCCACTGTCGGTAGTAAACGTGTGATCGAACTCATTCCAGGTGGCCGAAACATTCCCGTGACATATGATAGCAGTCCCACTTATGCAACATTATTGGAGCGCTTCTACTTGCGTCGGTACGATGCACAAATCTCCATCCTCGTGCGTGGTATGGCCGGCATTATTCCATTTGAGTTCCTCTCCATCTTCCGTCCCTTCGAGTTGGAGACGATGGTATGTGGTAGTCCGGATATTTCCATCTCCCTCCTGCGTGACAAGACGGAGTATCGGGGCAATGTACGACCGGCCGATCCACATGTCAACATGTTCTGGGAAGTACTCAAAGAGATGTCACAGGAACAAAGGAAAAACTTCCTACAATTCGTATGGGGCCGTACCCGTCTTCCTTCCACCTCTCTTGGTTTTGGCAAGGATTTCTTCAAATTGAGTGATCATGCCGCTGCACAAGCATCTGGCAAGCATGATCAATACCTACCCGTCGCGCATACCTGTTTCTTCGCCCTCGAGCTACCAAGGTATTCGAGCAAGCGTGTATTGAGTGAGAAGTTGCTGTATGCCATCTCTCAATGTCAATCGATTGATTCCGATGCCACACATGAAGGACGAGCAAATATGATGATGAGATGGGAGGATGAGGATTAAGACAAACACCAAACGAGAAAACAGACGAGTCGAGATAATGGAGGTCAAGGCCAAGGTCAAGTGTATGTGCACATGGCGGTATCGCTATCCAGCAAACCTCGGCACTAGCAAGTATAATAACAAGGATGGAGGAACAACTATCATGCAACGATGATCATCATGGTGCAGCAACAATATTGGTCGAGCAGTAACCATGATGCAGCAACCGACGCCATCCTATCTGCATATATCAGCCTCCAATCGGACTCCGCTTCTCCATTCACTCCTCATCATCCTCGACTCCAACAAATGGGATGCAATGC
>Ga0256777_1000067_pt1 | contig 17801 bp, 6 predicted proteins | sample MC6MC0928MT_FD_186042 | JGI IMG/M metagenome (GOLD analysis project Ga0256777, IMG submission 186042) | Metatranscriptome of enriched soil aggregate microbial communities from Iowa State University, Ames, United States - MC6-MC0928-MT... | ecosystem: Environmental > Terrestrial > Soil >... | reverse complement strand
GTTTAGATCGGGGCGGTTTTAAATTTCGCGAAAGAATTATCCTCGCCAAAGTTCCAGCATGGGCGGCCATATATAGAAAAGCTTGCAATTTGCAATTGTCGAAGTTGAGCCGCGTGCGGTAACTGTTTTCATTTAAAAAAAAATAATAAAAAATCAGAGGCGAAGGAGCGAGACATAAGGGCCAGGACCATTCATATGGGCGTTGCATAAACAATTTCGTACACTAAGTTTCACGAATGTTATACTTTCGAAACAAAATATCATGGCGTCACTCTGAAATATCCAGAGTGAATAGTCAAGATGATGCTTAAGAAATGCAAGCAGAGTATTCATATCCACTTGTTCGCGATTGATACTGTCCACGTGTACTACGTCCTCCTTCGTGAAACTTGTTCATCTCGTATGTCTCCCTCCTTTTATTTCTTGGCAGCGTTGGCATTCGCATTCGTATTCGCATTGGTGTTGGACGCTTGTGTTGTTGGTTGAGTATTGGAGATGAGAAGTTTGACTGGAGTGGGTCGATGGGGTGGTGGGAGGAGACGAGGGACAGAAGTGAATGGGGCACCGAATGAGGAGTGACTCACACTCGGACCAGGAGAACCTGCAGATGTGACGGATGATGATGATGAAGAAGAAGAAGATGATGATGGCAGCACTGCTAGACGTGGGGAGCGGGTTCGCACAGCAGTCGATGTTGTGGTCACTGGACTTCGTAATGTTGACGACGCAGGCACAACAATTTCTTCCTCCCGCATCGTATGACGAATTTCATCCCTCAACTGCTTGCCACGCTTCACTGGCGTCATCATCATGCTGTCTGCGCTCTCTTCCGTCGTACTTGTGCTCCTCTTCTCACTAGCCAATTTGTTCGACGGCTGCACGAGGAACAATGGTGCTGCCGCACTTGACTTGGATGCGATAGTTGGAGTGCGAGTAGCATGAGCGTGAGGTGATGCAGGTGACATGGACATAGAGATGGGTGCATTGGAGGTGAGGCGGGATCGGCCTGGAGAGGATGAACCAGCTGATTGGAGTGGTTGCAATCGTCCACCTCTGGGACTCTGTCGTAGATCATTGATGGCCGATGCGGGTTGTGCACTGAGTACGGGTGCGGATGCTGAAGGCATCAATGTGCGTCGTCCACTACCCTGACCTTGACCCTGTCCGATGGTGGATGGATCCAACGGTTGCAGCCGTGGGGCAGTGGCCTGTTGTGCGGCGGCATGATTGCGCTCCGACGCAGTGGAGGATGAGCTACTGGGACGAGAAGACACGAAAGTACCATGTGGGCCAGGCTGAGATGAAGTGGAGAAAGATGATTGACGCTCAACCTCAGGAGATTGATGCTGCAATGAGTGTCTGTCATTCTGCTTGCTGGCACGCTTCGTCTGGTGTGGTCTCGGATGCATGTAGATCGGTTCCTGCATGGCGATGGCAGGAGTATTGATCGATTCAGGCTCAATCGGCTGACCGCGTGGTAAGAGGGCAGCAGGAGTCCGACGAGGAACACCATGATGAGGAGGGGGAGGAGAGAGCGGCGTAGCGGCTGGACCAAGAGGATGATGGGCGGGTACACCCAAGCTAGCCGCAACTGCATCCAATCCATCTGTTGGAGATGGTTCTGCAGTATTGCGTGATGCATGCATGCGTGATGGAGAGACGAACTTGGGCTTGCCACCCTTGGGGAGTGGAGAAGTCATGAGCGGATTGACACCACGAACCGGTGTGCCACTCTGAACAAACAGTACGGCACTGCTGCGTGGTGGCGAACGAGATGAGGATCGTGCACGCTCATCGGGCTGTGCACCTTGTCGATGAGGAGAACGAGAACGGGAGCGTGGAGGAGAGCGCGCTTGTGATGTTGCTTCAGCCAAGCTTGATGAGCGCGCAGACTCAGGTTTAGCGAGAGCATCTGCACTGCCCTCGCTCTCAATCGGCACAGTCGTAGGAACATCGATGGCAGTTGATGCAGCAGCAGCAGCGGGATGACCAACAGAGCGCGCAGATGTTGTAGGTGAGGCACGAGAGCGTGTTGATGCTCGACCAGATTGCGAGCGAGCGGACGTTGATCGTTTCTGTCCCGCCGATGATGCACGTTGATCTTCCTTCTCCTCCGACGCACGATGTGGCGTACGCTGTCCAATGGCCATAGTTTGAAGGCTATCCGCCAGTGCTGATTCACGCATCTGCTGTTGTTGCTTGTACACCTGAAACTTGTCCTTTCGCTCTTTGGCTCGACGCCTCTGCAATGCAATGTATTCCTCACGCAATGCTTGCGAGCGAAGACGCTTGTCACGGTTGATATAATTCATCCAATCTTGCACGGAGGAGCCGGAGAACAGACGACCCACTGTCACACTCTCAGTCGGATCCAACTCGTCGTCTAGGACGGAAGCATCATCCCCATCCATCAGATACATATCTCTGGTTGGTGACAGTTGTCTCTTTGCCTTCCGCTTCAATTCAACATTGTTGGTCGGTTGATTGATGTCCATGTTTGCTTGATTGTACTCCTCGATATCACGATCGAGCATGGGAGTGTTCTGTGCGGCAATGATCGTGGCATAGAGGTTCAGATCGATGCCGGACGAGGACGAGGATGAAGGACCAGACGTTGTCGACGGTGAAAGCGAGGAAGGCAGAACGGGTGTTGACTTGGAATGAGAAAGTGCGGCGTGTGGAGGACGTAGAGACATTCGAGAGCGAAGAGCAGGAGACGTAATATCACCAGTGATTGGCTTCTGCGACGGCTCTCCCACAGCTCGTTGACTCTGCTTCTCTTTCTTCTCCTCTTCTACTTTGACTTGCTCCAAGTTCGATTGTGACTTGTCGTTGCTGACCCTCTTTCCTGACAGCTGCAACGATCGTACATCGAGTGGAGGAGAGGCAACGGCGGTAGTAGCAGTTGAGGATGGAGTAGGCAGGAGTGTGGCAAGATGACCACGAGTACGATATTTGTGGGGCGAGCGCTTCGCTGCATCAGACGCTGGAGATGGACTTTGCTTCTCCTCAACATGAGGACCAGCTTTCTCCTCAGATACGGATGGCAATGGTTGATTACTTTGCTGTTGTTGCTGTTGTGGTTGTCGTGCCTGTTCTGCTTGTTGTTTCATCAATCTCTGTTGCATCTTCGCCTGCTCCACTTGTTGCTTCGCTTCTTGCATCGCCTGTATGATACGCTGCTGCTGTTCATCGAGTGTGATCGTCTCACCGCCACCTACGTTCATGTTCGTGTCTGCACCCACGCCCGCACTTGCACGTGGCAGGATGAAGCTCTTACTTGTGATATTATTCTCACGAAACCAACTATCCAATGATGGATGCAGATGCGAGGCACCCGAGAAGATGTGAGCAAGATCCTTGCGTAGAGCCGCCTCTTCGATTGGTGGATGCCATGCTGAATCTGGAGGTGTGAGTGAGGAGGGAACAGAGAATGCGGGATCAGTAGTGCGATGGTCGTAATACTGTGGCTCAACACTCGCACCATGCATCGACCCATCATCTGGTAGGTTGACCGTATGAAGTGGCATGGGTGAGAGGGTTCGTCGTGGACTATTGCTCCGAACGTATCCCAAAGCTGCAGCATATGCAAGCTCCTCATCTTCCTCTTCATGGTCATAGCCTTCTGCACCCGCAGCTCCAGCTCCAGCTCCTGATCGTCTTCTTCGTGCGAATGCCTCAGCGAGCTCGGCTTGTCTTCGTTGGATGGCATAGTAGCGCTGCACTTCCTGCTCCCAGATCGCTTGTTGCTTCGCACGATATTCCTGTTGGAACCTCTCGAATCGTTCAGCCTTCGCACGCTCACGCTCCACCCGATCTCGCTCACGCTCCACCACTGCCTCTTGCATGCGTTCATTGCGTGCACGGAGATCTGCACGAGAGATGGGACCGATACGTGATTGCAATTCTTCATCCAACCTTCGACGCAATTCTTTTGCCTGGGCTGCGATCTCTGCACGACGCGCATTCAATTGTTGAGCACGCTCCAATGCGGCGGCACGTTGCTTCGCTTTGCGCTCCTCCATCGCCAGCGCACGTCGTTGCAGCAGTATGTCCCGCTCCACGACCGTTTCATGGTACAATTGTACGGCCATCTGATACTTCTGCTCATGGATGACATTGAGCTTCTCTTGCACTTGTTGGAATTTATTGGCCAATTTCGAGCTCATCTTCGATTGCATCTGCCACAAACTCCAACTTCGCTTACTGGCCGCATGTTGCTGTGCATACTCACTCTCCTCCAATAGTTGACGACGACGAGCCAGATCCTTCGAGCGAACTTCCAGCAATCGTGCTTGAACATGGGCATAGGCAACATCATCTGGAGAGGGTTCGGTAGATGATGGAGAGTTGGAACGCGCTGCAGCGGGAGGAGGAGGAGGAGGAGGTGGAGGTGGAGGCGGTTCACGAACCAATGGTTCCATTGAGACACCTGTGCGCACAGGGCGAATTGGGTAGCGAGACGGCGGGATAGCTTTATTGCGTGTCGGTGATCGTGTACGTGCTTCGACGAATGAAGGCAAAACTTTCTTCTCGGGCAGTGGTTCGGCCTGTTGTAGCTCGACACTGTCAGTATCATCCGTACTCCATGCCTCCACCCCATGTCCATCTCTCTCACGCTGTTGACGTTTTGGTGGTTGCATCGATTGAATTTGTATGCGTGGTGCTTCAACGGCTTCATCCACAACCTTGACTGTGAACGGATGTTCAGTCGTCGATCGGACTTGTTGTGTTGGTACGTCGGTCGACATGGGTGGTGGCATGGTTGGACCGCCACCAAGCTCAGGTGGCACGCGGATGGGAGAGACAACAATCATGGCAGCAGATGCACGACGAGATCCGAGCGTCGCGGAGGGGACATCAAGCGTAGATAAAGAGGTAGAATCTGCAGGAGGAGGAGGTGGGAGGTGTGAACGCATGGGAGTGGCAAAGGAAGTTGCATCTGATGATGCTACTGATTGTTGATCAGTAGCAGCTTCCACGGTAGTGTCGGTCTGAGCTGATGCCACACTTTCAACTTCATCCTGATCTGGCTTTGGGGACTCATCCATTGACGCAGGTGGAGAGAGTGAGTGTGCTTCCACAGATGGAGATTGCTCAGTGTTCTCAAGCGATGCGACCTCTGCTTGCTGTTGCTGTTGAGATTGATCCTGTTGCTCATCCACTGGCGTCTTGGGTTGGTTCGCTTGCATGAGCTCATCTGTCAGCTGTCTCTCATTTTTCGTCTCACCAATCATGCCTGTTGATTGACGTGCACTATTGTGAGCACTGTGCTGTGATGATGCATCGGCCGAGGTTTCCGATTCGACCACCGAGGGCAGAGGCTGAGGGCTCTGAATGTTCTCGAATGTAGCAGCAGGAGTGGGCGTGGCGATGGAATCGCTGCTCACGGAAGAGTCTGCAGAGATATCATTTGGATCCTCCTCTATGATCGGAGAGGGGCCAGCAGTCTGTGGTTCAACCGGTAGAGTTTCAGTAGTTGGTTCTGCCGTGGCTCGTGCAATCGCTGCTTCTTCATCCCCATCACTGGGTACTTCTACATCGACCATTTCTTCTTCTTCAATTTCGACTTCATTGCCTCCTTCCACTTGGATGACTTTGGTGACGACTTTTTTCACTTGGATGGTTCGACGACGACTCTTTGGAATCCAGGGTGCCATGGTCGTGGAGGACACTGATGGACGATCCTTTCCAAGACGTGGGGACATTGCTCGAGTGGGTGAATGGATACCAGCGGGACGCCGGATGGGTCTGAATGTTGGAGTGGATGATGGTGAGGCCGATGGTGAATTCGTTGCCGATGCTGATACACGATGTTTGATTGTTGGTCGTTTCAATGAAGCAATGGTTGGACTGTTTGGTGAGCTCTGCGCTGCTTTGATCGATGGAGAATGCACAGCCCTGGGCTTGGATTGAAGCAATGGCATACCAGGAGCAACAGCGAGGAGATTGGGAGGTGGGGTTGTAACGCTTGGTGTTGGTCGAGACTGGGACGCAGACTGGAGTGGTTGTTCGGAAGCATTCGGCTTTGGGCCCTTGCCATCACCACCTTCGCTCTTATCTTGATCAGATGTTAAAGTGGATCCATCTGGCGCGGCCGCACTATCACTATCAGCCGTGTCAGCATTGTTCGAACGAGTGCTGGCTCGGCGAGATGGGACCGCAGACGGTGGCAGAGGTGCCAATGCCGCATTTCGAGGCGAGGCGGCATTCGGAGAAGATACGGATGCTGATGCTGATGCTGCAGCAGTACCAATGGCAGGAGGGAGATCCAGCGGTGGAGGACCTTCCGCATCAGTGGTATCTTCGACTGGTTGCTTAACTGTCTCCTGAGCTTGAGATTCGACCTCTGCGACCTGTTTCTTGTCCTCCGGAACGAGCGGCACTTCGACGTCAGTGTCGGACATATATGATGATGCAGTCATGTCACCTGAAGACTTCGGCTTTCGAGCTCCCGGCTTGGTGGCGGTTGCGGCTCCTGGTTTGGACAGCTCATGTTCATGTTCATCTTCATCATCTGTGACACGTGAGGACATGGTGCCACCGCCAACCTTCGGCTTCATTGGTCGTGATGTCTTCGATGGAGGTTGACGGGATTGAGTTGGAGCCTTCGAATTCCGATCCTCATCCTTGTCCTTGTCGGCAACACGTTCGGGACGTTCAGTCTTCTCGCCCTTACCGGGGAGGCGACGAGTACGTGGTCCAGCGGCCTTGCTCTCGCTCTCTCGTGCACGTTGTGCTTGCTTCTCTTCAAGCTGAGCTCTCTTGCGTGCAGCTGCAGCTGCTCGTGCTTCAGCGGCCGCTTCTGCTGCCTCCGCCGCCTTGCGTTTCTGCTCCTCCATCGCTGCCTTCCTCGCTGCTTCTTTCTCCTGCTTCTTCCTCAATCGTTCTGCTTCCTTCGCTGCACGCTCCTCCGCGGCTTTTGCTGCACGCTCCTGTGCCTCGGCCATCTGTCTCTGCACCTTCAGTTTCTCCGTGATGAGCTTGGCCTTGGCCTTCTCTGCCTCACTTTCGCTCTCCTTGATTTCCTCCTTCTTCATCGCCCATTGAAATTCCGTGCGTGCAATACTACCATCTACATGCATCGTCAATAGACGCCTCTGACGATCCAACTCAGCTTGACTCTCACGATACGCACGCTTCTCCTCCGCGCTCCAATGCTCACTGCCAGGTGGACCCTCGAACACTGGACCATCATCCTCCTTCGCCTTCGCCTTCCTCCTCCTACGACGCTCCCGATCCTTGTCCTTATCACGGATCTTGTCCATGTCTCGATGCTTCCTCTCCTTCGACCTCTCCTTATCCTTCTCCCTGTCTTTGTCTTTCTTCTCCTTGTCCTTCTTCCTGTGTCCAGTCGCGTCGTCTGGTTGAGCGGAGGCATCCCCATCCTCACCAACAGCAACGGTGTCATTAGCAGCGGCAGTGGCATCGGCATCGGCCATTGCTTCAGACGACACCTCTCCTTCACCAACCTCGGTGGATCCTTCACCTGATCCATCCTTGTCTGTTTCGACTTCCGGTTCAGAGTCAGATTCAGTCCTCGGCGTGGGTGCATAGCTGCCATCACTTTCTGCATCGGAGTTTTCGGGAGATTCCTCTGGAGTCGTCAACACACGGCCCGGACCCAGTTCACTGCCCACATCACTGTCACTATCTGAATGGGCACTGCTTGATTCCTCACTCTCACCACTCGACCCTCCCGCGGCAATATCTTCCAACAGACTACCACGAGAGCCGATGCCACCACGTGAAGGAGGCAAGGATGATGAGGACGAAGGTCGGCTGCGATCGTCATCAGTTGAAGCACCATCGGAGCTCGCATCACTACGGCCAGATTGCTGCGATGTTGGACGACGGCGTCGACTCGACCTCCTGCGATGCGCACTCGCACCTCGTGAACTCTCATCTTCACCCGCAGATTCAGCCGCTTCTCGTGCTGCCGCAGCTTTCGCCGCCTTTTCCATGAGTCGTTTCTCTTTCCTCGCACGTTTCTTCTCAAGTTTCGCCATCTGTTTGGCCATCTGCTTCTTGATCTTGGCGGCGGATGCAGCGGCCGCATTCATCTCGTCTTCATGTGACGTATCCGGACGCTCAAGATCGACTTCTTCCTTGGGATCAGGACGATGAGACGATTGGGAGGACGGAGGAGGCTGTGGCTGTGGTTGCATGATTTGGAAGGGGTCATCCTCAAGCGATGGGGAGGAAGTTGGTGAGGGAGCGACGATATCAGACGTTGCACCACCATCATCATCTCCTTCTGGAGAGGGAGAGGCAGTGGGAGAGGGTGCTGCAGCATTCTTGTCACGCTTGCGACGTCGTGCAGCGGCGCCCTTCTTGCCTGCGGTACCAACCTTCGTGCCCGTTCCATCACTGCGAGGCTTCTTGCCTTTACCCTTAGCTTTGGCCTTGCCTTTCTTCGGCTTCTTGCCAGCGTCGTCATCCTCCTCCCCTTCTTCTGCGTCATCGTCGGCATCGGCATCTGTGGCCACTCCATCTTCGTTTGCCGCTTCCTTCTTGATGGTTGACAGAACTTTCTCTTGTTGTGCCTTGATCTTCTGTTCGATCCGTCTTTGCTTCTCCTGTTCGGAGAGTGCCCCCATCAATGCCTTGGCCACATCATCCGATGTCTTGAGTAGTTCCTCCACTGTGAGAGCAGTCGTGACAGCAGGATGAGATGGAGCGGATGGAGCGGTGGGTGGACGAGAGATGGCATGTTGTTCTGGATTCTTCGCAAACCAATCCGTGTACCATGTGGAGAGTGCATCGGAAATATTTGCACGCCAACGCTTCTCATGACGTGTTTGCCATTGGCATGCATGCATCTCCCAGGGCTGCTCCAATGACAGACTTTCTAAGGCCTCAAGACCACGAGCCTCTTCTTCATCACTATCACTGCCATCACCTGCCTCGATTTCAGCTTCAGCAGCGGCCAGTGCAGCAGCCGCAGCTTTATTCTGTTCAGCTTTCGCCTTCTTCTTTGCAGCCTTTGCCTGTTGCTTGAGTCTGCGCTTCGCAGCTGCGGCCGCTTCATCTGCCTCGATCTGCTTGGCCATCTCCATCATTTGATCCGCGGTGAACGAATGTAATTGCACGATGAGACGTTGCTTGCCCTTATGGCTCCCCCACTCCCATTCACAGCCCAATGCACGCTGGGCGGCAACAATCCTCCACTGCGCCAACGGACGGATGTGACTGGGAGTGCAAGTACCGGCATGACGACCCGGAGTCTCCAACCCTTCCTCATCATCGTAGTCATCGAAATCAAATCGTACACTCGCCCGATTGCCTCCTCCGGCAGGTTTATCAATGATATCGATGGCGGATGGATCGACTTCGATGGGCGGGAAGAATGGTGTGACGATCTTGTTTGAGGAGGAGGAGCGCTTACTCTTCCTTCGACGACGCTTGACGATCTTCTTGCGCTTCACTTTGATGGTCTTCTTGCCTGTTGCCGCAGTGGACGTAGCATCAACTGGTTCACCGGCGTCATCGACTGGCACTTCCTCTTCAACCTCTTCTTCCACTTCCTCTTCGAATTCTTCTTCATCGTCTGCGAGGGCTGCTGCGGAAGCTGCTGCGGCTTTCTCAGCTTCTGCACGCGCTGCAGCCTCCCGCTCCTCCTTCTCCGCGTGTCGTGCCGCTTTGCTGTGTCCTGGTTCATGCGGTATGACTACAGCTTGTGTATGCTGTCGGGCGGTGAGACCCGTATGGCCGGGAGTGGGAGTGAGGGCATCATCCAGATCGGAGTTGGCGAGATCAAGCGTTAGCAGTGGGATTCCATTCAATCCACTATGGGCAAGTATCATATTCCTCCTCATCGGCAGTGGAATCGATTTGAGTGCGATGGATGCACGTCTGGCTTCAGTCGATGCACGCCGTCCAGCATTCGACGAGCTCGCACGTTTATGTTTGGGTCGACTTTTCAAATTCGGCACATCATCCCCATCCTCATCCGAGGAGGAGTCCGAGTCGGAATCGGAATCACCGGTCGCATCGGCACGACGAACCATGGGACGATTTCGTTGATCTGCTGAGCCATGTGGTCGCTGCTTACTCTTCGCTACATCCAACAATGGTGATGAGGAGGATGGATGTAAGTTGATGCCCACGGGCGGCCATGACATTGCACGACGATGACGAGCAGCGAGTGGATCTGGCTTGGGGGTCAATCCAATGCCATGTAGACCCGAGATGCGACGACTGGCACGAAGGCCACCAGTTGGAGCCAGGAAGCTAAATCGACGACTATGTCCATGTCCTAGACGTCGATTCGCCGGAGTCTCACCATTACCAATTGTATGATGATTATTGAGCTCCTCACCAAGATATCGACGATCAGCTGCTTCAAGTTTGGCTTTCTGTCGATTCTCTTCCTTCTCTTTCGTTGCACGATCTTGCTGCTCAGTGGTGGTGGGCTTCTTCTCGGCTTCTTCAATCTTGATCCGCATGGCCGCTGCTTCCGCCACTCGCTGTGCTTCCTCCTCTTCTGCTTTCATCTTGGCATCAAATTCCGCTTTGCGTGCGGCCAGTTCCTCTGGTGAGCGTAGGACGACGCCACCTTTACCTTTGGATGGCGCATTGGGACGACTCAATTCGACTGAGCCTTGTTTGCGTTGTACTCCACCCTGCTCACCCAATTCCAATGTGACGAGACTCTTGCTCACGACTGGAGCAGGATGAGTGGGAGTCGTGGGAGAGGCAGCACGTGGGATTGGGTACGAATGAGAACTACTTGGACGGAGTTGACGTGGAGGGCGTTCAGCAGATGGACGCTTCGGCTGCTCGGCTGCTGGCTTGGGTTTCGGTTCAACTTTGGGTTCTGGCTTCGGCTCGACCATGGGAGCAGGTGTAGGGGTTGCCTGTTGCTTTTGTTGAGCTTGTTTCTGTTTCTCTTCCAATTCCTGTTGTTCCTTCTTCTTTCGTTCCACCTCCTCTTCTTCCTGTCTTTTGCGCTCCTCCTCCTCAGCTTGCTTCCTCTGTTGGCTGAGCAGCGTTTGAATCTTGTTGGCGACCGCGATCTTCTCATCTCGTTTGCGCTGTCTCAGCACAGCTCGTGCATGTTGGAGTAGCAATGCTTTGAGATGCAGTCCTCGACCTCCTTTACTCGGTGGTTGCATCGCCTGTGCTTGCTGTTGTTCCAGCATGAATTTTTCCACTTCTAACTCAGTTGGCTCATCCGAGTCCGAATCATCACCACCTCCACTACTGACTTTTGTGCTCTCCACCACAGCAGTCTTGGATTTCCTTTCATCATCTTCATCGTCTTCCGCTGTATTAAACACAGCAATGCCCATCTCTTTCAATGGGTCGGAGAACATCGCTTGTCGTTTCCTATCGGGGATATGTGCCGGAGGGTTGAGGAACTCTTCGTCAGGAGGCTCGGTCGGCGGCGCGGGCAGCAGGGAGAGAATCTCGGTGGGATCCAGGTCGGGACCATTGTGCCACCAGGGATTCTCGCCGTCATCATCACCTTCTGAATCCGAGCCCCAATGTGCGGGATCACTTCCATACCCATCGTCCTCATCTTGAGATGCGCGATTCCGGTGCGTCCTTGCTTGATGACGAGTGTGAGGAGGGTTGGATGGAGGGAAGATGGATGAAGGAGTCGTGCCTGTCACTTGTGGCTGATGTTGAAAGACAGTAGGTGAGACACCATCTTTAAACAATTTTTGCTGCTTGGCACGTTGGATGAGTGCATGGGTGCTGGAGGTGGTGGCAGTTGGATCGGCCATGGCGGAATTTCCATCGGAGCGATCGATCAAATGGGCCACATCCACTGCTTCCTTCCATTTGTTGCTCGGTACGCTGCCGTAGTGGAATGATTCATACACTTGAGCACATTCCACATACTTGAGTTTCTTCCACATATACTTGGTGACGACTCGGCCGCCATGCGCTGGATCGATCCATGCACGCAGGTCAGTGATTCGATGGTAGAGATCAGCGAGGAAATGGATGTACTCATCAGCTGAACAGGTCAACGTCCAGAGATCAACGACTTCAAACAATGCATCCGCATAGGAGTCCTCGTCCATATACTTGGTGGAGGAAGAGAACCATACATCACGAGCCCAATCAACCAAGCCTTGCTCATATGCCTGCTTCGCATCGAACACATGATGCAATGCCTTATACATGAGTGCATGCTGTGCCAGATATTGTTCCTTGCTAATGCCGGCACTCGACTTGCCTGCAAACGTTCTCCAGAATACTTTGAGCCACTTGCATATTTGTGGGTGGCATCTGAGCATGCGCCGATTCTCCAACATGGTGGGCGTGGAGAGGAACTCGGCACTACGATCGAATGGAACGGGAAGCGTGGGAGGAGCGACGGCTGCAGCTGCAGCAATGGTTGTCGGTGATGGAGGTGGAATGGATGGTTGAGACTTGAATGGAGTTTGCAAATTGTTGCTACTTCTAGAACGGCCAGGTGATTGGCGTGGACGGGATGGAGGAGGCGCATCACCTGGAGCCTGTGTTGATGATGCTGATGCTTGAGGCGAGGAAACACCTGTCGACATTCCACTCATGGCCGTCGTACGTCTACTTGCATCCAAGCTTGAATCCAGTGATCGATCCAAATCAAATGGCATCGGTGAGGATGTGAGTGAGGAGCGTGTCGAGTGGCCAGCGGGGCCAGTGACGACGAGATTGCTGAACATATTCTGTTGGGAGGTTGGCTGCTCGAACATCGGTAAAACACGCTCATTTGGCGCGGGACTGCCAAATGTCGGAGGTGGACCAATGGGAGGAGGGGCGAAGAGACCTGCACTGATGCCCGTTGGTAAAGAGGAGCGAGGATTGGCTGCAGCAGGAGCAGCGAGGCTCGACCCCATGCGACTACCACCATTGTTGTTGCCTGTCCCTGCGCCATGTCCATCCGTCTGGCCGACAGATGGTGAGAATGATGCACGACGCGCCATATTGTTGGACGTTGGTGTTGTTGATTGTAATGAAGCGTGGTGCTAGTGCTGTTGTTGTTTGGTTGGGCTGGGGCTGGGGCGGGGGTTGGGATGGGATGATCGGATGAGTCGGGGGAGGGAATCCGATGTGATCGGTTGGGATACAAGCAAGGAATGAGGCAAAGAGATGGGAAACGGGTATGGTATGTCCAAAAAGCGATTGCTGGACCAAACAAACAAAGATGTTCTTTATTGCATCCAATCACTGAGTCGGTCAAGATGGAGGTCGGTCAGTCCAGATGGATCAACAACGCGACACTGTTGACAGAGCAACAATAGTGCAGATTGTATGGTGAGTGGTGTGGTGGAGTGTTATTGTGACGATGGTGCATGCTTGTACTCCATACTCCAGGCAGTACGCAGTCGATTGTCAGCCCCAGCACAGTGCACGGTGCGGTGCACACGCTCAAGCAGATCACAGGCGAAACGACCAGCAACACAATGACCATACCAGAAAATATTAAAAAATATAAAATATGTTTGAGAGTGTATGTTAAATATGTTCAACGATTTGTATGGTCATAGTAGATGCTGACGTGCACGTGGTCAGTGCTCGCCATGCAATCCAGTGGAATCGAGTCAATTCGACAAGACCACGTCAGAGTGACGGCCTGGGGCCACGGACATACGTGCGTGAGAGACGTATTCGTAGTCATGCGATGGAGTGCAGGTAAAGCCCAGAGGGACACCGTCGAATGAGGAGGGACACCCTGGCGAGGCCGCATCCAAGCACTGCATTATCATGGTCATTACCACCTCGCTGATGGCGCGATTGGGAAAGAAAGGGGCAATGATGCTGCTGCTGATGATGGGATGGAGCAGCCACTGTGGATGAGATCTCGTTGCGCGACGAAAGGTGCAGGTCGGATGGCGCGTCGCAATGGCTGTCAGTGCCACACCATTGTGTGACTGGTCGGTAAAATATTGTTGCGCCTGGATCATCCTCGAAAGCCCATTGTTTGCTGTTCCATCTCAATGATCCATCACGGCGTCATTGTGCGTCGGCCCATCCAGAGCGACATTGCGGGTGGTGATCATAGTTTTACAGCCGGACACGCTGCCAACGTTTCATTGCGCTCCTTCATCTTGACGCGGCCAACTGCATATTTACCTGTCATCAATTGATTGCGGTTTCTACAATGCCTTGACGTCGAGCTCGAGCGCGCGCAAGCAGAAGAGGAGGGTGATGTATATAGCCGTGCTGATAGATGTCAATGTCAGTGGGTAGTGCAGCGGAGTGGTAGTAGACGCGTCGGGCCATCAGCAATACTGAAACGATTCAATACGGCCATCACGAACAACGAGGCGCAAACCTTTCGACCCGCTCTTCATCCACAATGAGTGTGATCATCGATGTGTTGCAATGTATCCTTGCTGTAACATGGTTCCGTGTGGTGACTCACCCATGCTCGTTCGAAGGGGTAAGCAAGTCATAGTGAATGGCTGCTTTCTCGATTGCAGCCTGCCACTTTTGGCCGGAGAAATGCACACTCCAATGTCATCCTGTTCCTTGGCGGTATTTGATGACACGTGTGACGACATTGACAAGGATGGCCACAATGGTGAAGAAGATAACGTAGGCTTCCACATGGAAGGTGTAAGTGATAGAGCAGAGGAGGAATCGCCAGGTATGCAGCATGGAGCTATACAACGGACCAAGCTTGGAGACAGCATGAATGGTGATGACATCAAACACAAGCATGCATATACCCAGCATCACACATGAATAAAGAAGAGGTGTGACGGGATGCGACATCGTGAATGTGGATTGGGAGACGAGTGATGCACTCACGCTGACAATCAGATTCAGCATGGTGATCATTCCATAGGCGACATTGCACGAAAAGAGTATGTCACTCCATTCCATATCGGCTCGCAACATCTTCTCGTATTGGACGAGTACGGCGGATGAGGAGAAGATGTAAAGCACCAAAAGGCAGATGCCGGTGATGGAAAGCGTCGGGATGGGTGATGGTGTTGTTGAGGTAGGAATGAATCCACTTGTCCATGCCAAATATCCAAATATGACAGCGACGAGCAGTGTGACAATGTAGGTCGTATGTCTTCTGACAGCGGGCAATTGCATGTAGGCGTATAGTAGCGCAAAGTTTGCCACATCTCGCATCGGCTCAGCGAAGAGCATTGTTCTTATGGGCAGGTTTCGTAGTATAACAACCAAACTCAGCTGATCGAACCATGTGATGAGAGTACACAGTAGGACAGTAGCCGGGGGAACTGTCCATGGCCATTGGGATATCGACAGCAACGCCAACCATGAACAATGTTGTTGATGATGAATACGGCAAGGTGAAGATGCCAACAGTCGAATGCAAGTAGCCAGGATAGTTGACACGATACTGCCACCAAACAACACCAAACTAGTTTCCACGTCAGGCTGTGTCAATGGCACATCGCCCATCCATCCGACAGCGTGAATAGCTCGTCGCCACAGTAGCAGAGTGAGATGGAGGGCAACGAGGTATACGATGAAGAGAAGGGGTCTCGACCAACTCCCTGAGGTTGTCCTCTGACCAGCGTCCTCCTCCCCACTGACACCAGTGCGATTTGCGCGTCGAGATGTAGATGCCGATGTCGATGTTGCGTTAGCTGAATGGGCGGGCTCGGAGATGCGCACAGAACAGTCTGGACGCTCATCCACACTTGTTCCGCTTTCTTCGGGATGATGAGTACACACATGCTGACCATGATCATGATCATGAGAAGAATGCGGGTGAGGAGGAGGAATTGAATCTCGCACGTGTGATTGTGGCAGCGCAGCATATGGAATGCTGGACGAACCGAATAGCCATACAGCAAATGATTGTGTTCGCAATGACTGTGCAAATACATTGAACCATAAGAACGGTGGATCCTGCCCAAAGGTATAGAGGAAGGATCCAGCGAGAAGCAAGATGATGACGGATACGGTGATGATCATACGGATGGACACAGCGGTCACATCAATGGACTGCCATATCATCGCCTGTGGCCACAGCGCTTCCATTAACTTGGTTTCTTTCTTCGTCACATGACGAATGGTGGATTCACCATCAGGATGTGGCCTCTCATGCATCCGTGTCAGCTCTTTCACCGTTGTCATACTGATGTCTGCCCATCGTTGTGTGTTGGTCATTCCATCCTTCTTCCCTCTCCCAACGATACCCAATGGGACTCCGATCTTATTCGTTCCATGATAGTCCGAGCCTCCAGTCGGCTCTAATCCAAGACGCTGCGCCATCTCCAACAATGCAGCAGCAGTCGCTGCATCATGACGTGAACTGTACACCTCCAGCCCACGTAACGGCACGGATTCAACATGTATCAAGTAGTCAAGCTCACGCTCCAACACTGGTAATGGCAAGCCAAGTGTGATGGGATGCGCCAGTACAGCAATGGCGCCATGCTTGTCCAATGCACGAATGGCATCCGCAAATGGAATGCTCCATGCGGGGAGGGACAGACGATCATCGCTCAAATAACGATCGAAGGCTTCTGGGACAGTGTTGGCATAACCAGCAGCGATCAATGCACGTGCGATGTGGGGACGACCGAGATAATCGAGGGAAGGAGAGGAGGATGAGGATGATGGTGATGACGGTGATGAGGATGAGGACGACGATGAGTCTGCATCATTCACACTCACACTGTCTCGCTCTTGAGATTTGCCTGCCTGTTCCTTCCTTGCTTCTCTTTCAACATCTTGCGGTGTGATATGAATGTTGAACTTCTCTCTCAGTACCTGAAGGATGAGTCGATTTCGATCTTTTCGTTGCTGCTGTAGCTCATCCAACTTTCGCTTCAACCCACTGTCCGGTGTTGCATGAGTGAAGTATCCAAGTAGATGAACCTTGCTACTCGTCGGTAAGCGCAAGGATGGAGGATAGTCGGATGATGATGATATGAAATGAAATTGCCATTCACATGATATTTCTGTACCACGAATCACCTCCAGGCCGACGGACCTCGCCCAGGCAATAGCAGACTCATCATAATTCAATTGATCGTGATCCGTGAGAGCAATGACCTCGATTCCTCTCTGCTTTGCCCGTTGCAACAGTTTCAATGTTGAGTCCGTTCCATCACTGATGGTCGTATGACTATGCAGATCGATGAGTGGCGGGGGTGAGGAGGATGAGGAGTCTGCAGATGCAGATGGCAGATGGAGTCGACTACTGTCGAGTGATGAGAAGATCGATGGAGTGGAAGCAGACGCAGTTGAGGCACTGCGGCTGTGCTCAGTCGTCTCTGCGTGGGCACCGTCATAGTGAGAGCGGAAGACGATCGCGACGCAACAGAGCAAAATGATGGAGAGTGCAGAGTTCAAGGACAGCAGCTGTCCTCCAAATCGACTCCTTGCGTGCGCCATAGTGGGCAAGAACAGTGGGGGTTGTAGGATGCAGCGATAGTGATAAATAAGGATTGTCGTCTATTTGCTCATTTTCCGTGAAATGTCAGATTGGTCCATCATCATCATCATCATTGTGACTGCATGACGAGTCGAGCAGGTGAAGATGACACGGCAGCTGAGTGCCTGCATGACATGACACATGACACGATCCACCATGCAGTGCACACCCGTTGAGTACATCAATGGCCTCGATGCCAAACAAGCATTTTGCAAATGGCAGGCGAATATGCATATGATAGTCGTCAGCATCAGCCAAGCAAGTGAAGGACAAATGAATCTAATGATGCAGTGACAGCCTCGATAACTTGTCTGACTCGATTGACGCTGACAATCGTATGAGGCCACGTCCGACGCAGTACTCTACTCGACCTGTACTTGACAGCGACAAACTGATTGCTTAATGAAATGTTGCAATGAGTGGAATGGATGGC
>Ga0256777_1000062_pt1 | contig 18373 bp, 1 predicted proteins | sample MC6MC0928MT_FD_186042 | JGI IMG/M metagenome (GOLD analysis project Ga0256777, IMG submission 186042) | Metatranscriptome of enriched soil aggregate microbial communities from Iowa State University, Ames, United States - MC6-MC0928-MT... | ecosystem: Environmental > Terrestrial > Soil >... | reverse complement strand
GGGAAAGGGAGCTGAGACGGGTTGGTGAGACGGCAACGTTTGTCTTTCAATAGGCTTTGTTTGTCCATATTGTTAGCTTTGTATGATTGTATCAATCCATAGTCCTTTGCGGGATTATGGGTAAGTGCAGCTGCCCGATTTTGCACCTACAGCTGCTATCATATTTCCCAGCGGAGTGTACGTTCGGACTGGTTTAAATAGGAAAGAGAGAAATTGAAAAATAGTCTCTGCGAGTCAATGTCTGCATACTAATACGTGAAGATACAACTTGATGCAAATGGGAACAAAATGATGATGCGGTTTTACATCAGCAGTCATCAAAGCCTCAGGTACGTGTAAAAGCGTGATGGTGATGGGCAAGGATGTTGATTGACGTTTCTAGATGCTTGTGTGGCCATGTGAGTGATCCATGCATCCGGGCAGATGGGCATGTCATGCAATGTCCTTGTGTCGCTGATATTTTACCATGCCTCACCCTGTGCCTCACTCAGATGATCGAGTTGTTGACGCAGTGACTCAGCGAGTTCCGCAGCTTGGGCTGCAGCGTCATCCATCGAATCTGATGAGCCTGACAGCATCGAGCCATTATCATCCTCGCCAGCTGGAGGAGCGAGCCTCGCATCCATATCGTCGACTTCATCAATCAACTCATCCTCCGCGAGCTCATCCTCGTCGGGCTCATCATCATCCAATGGACTCTCATCATCGTCATCCAACAGCTCCTCCTCTTCATCCTCTAACTCATCTTCATCTTCAATATCTTCCTCTTCATCTTCTGGTTCTTCCTCATCTTCGATGTCCTCTCGCTCAGCATCCTCTGACTCTGCTCTCAATCTTGATTCTTGCTCTCTCCATCCCCGTCTCGATCGTCCACCCCAATCACGATCCACATCTTCCTCCTCATCCTCCACCTCTCGCTGCAACTCCGCACCGGCATCTCCGTCCATGCCAGAGGAGAGGGAGAGGACGAGGTGAATCATGCGACGAGCAACATCGAGAGAGGTGTACAAAGGTACACAAACATTCCACCAACACGTGTCAGCCGTCATGAAACGAGTATCAGGGGATTCACCTGGCTTGCCTGGAGGGGCAGCCTTGATTAACAAACGAATCTTATGTCCGGATCGTGTCGTGAATTCTTCATCACTGGATGGCATCCGCTGCATGGCACTCGAGAAGACAAGGAAGGATCGACGCTCCTCTTGACTCATCTCCTCCAACACCTGCCAGAAGTATTGAATATGCGCATCCTTCTCACTGCATCCACTATACTCCGTGTGTCGTTTGAGTAATGCCAAGTCGACTTCCGGCACTCCCGCAATTAATCGCTCCAATTCAGCTGGTGTGAAGAGAGTGAGGATGGCCGGTGGGATGACAGCATGAAGGCCACGCTTGAGTGCCTGCATCTGCTCCTTGGACTCGTGTGAACGGGCCCATTCAGCGAGACGCACATACTCATGTCTATCTTCATACAGAACAGGTAATGACGAGCCATTCGGACGTATGTCAACACTACTTCCATCGGATAGAGTGACAGACCAAGTAAGGGTATCATCAAAGTTTTCCGTATATTCCGCTGCCGTCATGGGCTGCTCCAGTTGTCTGCAAATGTTGACAAACGTTGAATCCACCTCCTCCAAATCCTCTCGCTCAATCGGCAAATCTAATATCTGCTTCCACATGATGGTCGGCAGGTTGAGTGGTAGCAGCACGCCAGTACGGATGGCGATACCAATGAGCATACCAAGGAAGGCGAGATGTTGCAAGTTTGCATCGGAGACACATGATGGATTCAGGATCCAACGATCACGACCTGACCCAACATTGACACGAGCATTGACTGTTGGAATGAGGAAGGGGAGGAGTTGAGATGAGGCGGATGACGGGGATGGAGGACGAGCGGAATCAGCACCAGCCGTATTCTCTCCCCGCTCTGCCTGCAGTTCACTAACAATTTCAGTCAGGCATTCCTTATATGGCCCGGTTTCACCTGCCACTCTCTCTCCGGCGAATGTTGTATCCCATCCAGTATGTGGATTGCCGACTGGTTTTGCCGTGAGTAGGTGTGAGATGGGAGCATTGGCTAGATGCATGTAGAGTTGATTGAAGATGGAATGTGCGAAGTCAGAATGAGCGGCCGCTCCCAATCGATCGATGGAAACCTTCAACTTCAGACGCTTGCTCAATGCGACATCAGCCACACAAGTCACATCCAACACTGAGCTGAAGAAGTCCTGCTTCACTGTCGACAGGATGAGCGTGCGGAAATAGGAGAGATGAGTGGCCAGAGCAGAGTCAGATGAACCAGACGCATGCGCATCATCCACGCCATCGCTCGTCGTTGGTGAAGGAAGCAGCACCAATGATAGATCGATGAGTGGTAATGATACATGGATGAGAGAGTTGAGGTATGACAACAGACATAGGCGGCGAACGAATGCTGGAATGGCGAGGGAAGCAGAAACGTTCCCATTATCGCCATCAGATGAAGCATTGCCACTGAATTGACCTTGCAACTGCGCAGAGAGTTGCTTGAGTAGCGTGAATTGAGGTTGCTTGCGCGCATCACTCTCTGCTTTCTGAACATACTTCATCATCTCCTCATGCAGATCCGCATTCTTCATCTTCGAGATGAGTCTCACCTGCTGCTGCCTTTCGATCATATTCGCCATGCTGATGAGTGCAGCATCATGGGCAGGCGTGAAGGATGGATGATCCATCGATAGAGGGAATGCATGAGGCGACATGGAGCTAGAGCTTGAGCCTTTGCCATTATTGGTTGAGGCGAACACAGCATCACTCACACCCAATGGTAACTTGTCGCATCCATTGCGCATGCAATCCAGCAATGCCAGCAGCATACAATACTGATCGAACCATGACTCAGTGACAAGCGGGGCTGTCAGTGGAGGCAAGACTGAAGGTGGTGAAGGAGATGTGGATGGTGGAAGTGGAGTGGCGAGAGCGATCGCAGGTACACCCGAACTGCTCGTTGCAGTGGAGGAAGTCGAGCTGCTTGTTGATGATGTTGCATTTGATGAATCTTCCGTCTTCTTTTCTTCTGACTCCTTCCCTTCTGTTTCCTTTGCCTCGGCATCCTTTGCTTCATCCTCTGCTGCCTGTGCCATGGAGAGTGCGATAGCGGCAGCAAGTGACGCCTCCTCATCCTCAGCCTCACCATCAACCTCACCATCATCAATACCAACAGCAGATGGCACGGGCTCAGACTCAGGTTCAGGTTCAGGTTCAGGCTTAGGCTCTGCAGCAGAACCACTCTCTGCAGGCTGTGCAGCAGCGCTTTCACTACTGGCCGCTGCAATGGACGACGATGATGATGAAGATGAAGATGAGGACGATTGGGAGCCAGCTTCAGATGACGATGCAGAGTCCGCTCCCACATCTTCACTGGCTTGGGACCCGGCAGACGCACTCTCGCTAGACGAGTCAGATGCAGAGGAGGAGGAGGAGGAGGAGGAGGAGGAGGAGGAGGAGGATGCGCTGGATCCACTTGCGCTACCACTCGCCGCGTTATCCGAAGCAGGCTGTGAGGCAGGAGGCGGTGGTGCAGCTGCAGCTTCTTGTACAGATTGCGAGGCATTCTCTGCTTCTGAGTGTTGCTCCTCTTCCTCTTCTTCCTCCCGTGCCTCTTCCTCCTCGTGTCCCATGGCCTCACGTGTGAATCCCCCCATCAATGCATCCAGTGCGGCATTGAGTGATCCACACATGCTGAGTGCCGCTTCTGCATCCTCTGCACTGAAGCCCATACAAACAAGTTGCTCGACTTGGACGGATGGAGGAGTGCGACGAGGAGTCGAACGAGAGGCAGGTGATGGACGGAATGAACGAGCGGACGACGAAGCTGAGGAGGAAGATGCGGAAGGCGCAGTGGAACTGGATGATGAGCTAGTTGAGGGAGAGGAAGATGAAGATGAAGCTGCAGCGGGTGATGAAGCGGATGTGGCAACTGCAGTTCCAGTCGGCACAGCCCTGGATGGTGATGTGGCAGGAGTCGATGTTGCTGTATTTGAGGATGATGCTGCAGCTGATGCCGAGCTACTGTCGCCACCAGAATCAGTTGGCACAGTGGTCGACCTCGACGGCGTCTGCGACACCGACGCTGAACCCGATGATGAAGTTGCAGGTGATGACACAGGCCTTGACGGTGTTGACATGCTCAAGCTACTGCTGTTGCTATTGTTGTTGTCGCTCTCAACTCTTTGCCTCTTCTTACTCTTGCTGTCCCCACCACTGTCAGCAGTCTCTGCCTTCATCACCTTCACCTCAGGGTCAAGAACAGTCGTTTGGAATGCTCGCTCTCCAACAGCGAGTCTATATGTTGCCATCAGCTCAGTCAATGCTTGCAGATAGATAGTGGCATGTTGAACAGGGAGGGACGAGGATGGTAAGGTGGAAGTAGAATTGGAACCATTCGACCGGCTGGAGCTCGAACTCGATGCACGCGCTGCATTCTGTGCATGACGATACAATGCTTGCAACTCCTTCCATAACGCACGCATGGGCAAATCGAGTGATATGTCAGAGCCAGCTTTGTCAAGTGTCTCAGCCCTCTCCAATTTGTTGTTCAAATCCCTCATAGTGATGAGCGCACGGGACATGAGTTGGAAGAGAGCGAGGCGCATGACGGGTGGCAGACGAGGAGTGGAGAGGAAGGAACTAACGCCATTCAACATCGATACCAAACGACGATGACAAATGGACAGCGAGGAAGACGTAAGATCGAGAACGGTGGGCATAGAAGACGGATCCTCCTCTACTGCATTGTCTTCTCCATTTCTATCTTTGTTCATAGCCGCTTGGCATGCATGAATGATCGCATTCGCCATCCACAATCCCAGTGCCAGTTGACTCGGCGCTGTGACGGTGGTTGCTTCACATTTCATCTTACTATTTTTGTTCGATGACCCACGCTCACGACGTAACTCAACATACACACGACTGCCACGCTCGAGCGAGATGGAGAAGACGATGGATGGCAAGGAGAGAACAGAGGATGAGGATGACATGGACGAAGAAGGCGACGAGGACGATGAGGGAGATGCAGATGCATTGCCAATGAGTTGGCCAACGATACGCCGATTGCCGGCTGTTGCCGAATTGCGCTGTGTCTCATCATCGTCCGGTTCAGACTGCACTTGTGACTCGACGAACAAAATGCGATCTGTACTGGTCGGTAATCTCGTCTGCTTTTCAAATGTGACCAGCACTGTGCTCCCTCGCTCACAGTCAGATGTTGTGATCGGATGAGAGCCGCCAACCAATACAGTATTGCCTGCAATGCCGCTGTTGCCACTACTATCACTGTTACTCGATGATGAGGTGTCAGCACTTGAATCAATGAGAAGCGTGGAGCCTGCCAATGCCAGCGATGCATCTGAAAGCAAGGATTGCAGCAACTCTGGCTTTGCATCCAGTGCACGAGAGTAGAGCTGGCTGAGGATTGGTGCAGGTGGCGGCACTGCACCAAACAATGCATTGCTGGAGGTGGATGCAGATGCCAGACTCACAATCGTCTGACTACCAGGAGAGGGATCCGGCGGTGATGCGCCGCGTACATGTTGCATGACTGACAATCGTTCCGCAGCAAGCAGCTTCATCAAGTCAACAATGTCAAGGCCATCCTGCTTCTGACTCGATGCGGATGTCGAGGTGTAGAGACCAGCAATGCGTTGCAGTTCATCCATGTTCGTATGTTGGATCATGGCGATAGCTGCACGCCGTGCCAACAGTGCTGTTAGCTGCTCATTGACATGTTGTTGCCGCTTGATGTCAGCCATCGACTCCATCCCCATGTACTGATTCTCCATATTCGCATCCTGCACACGAACCAACGCAGATACCGGCAGCCACCACTCCTCCACAGTTGACTCTTCCATGAGGTGCAACTGCACGCGCACCAGAGCTGATGTGTTGGTTGGTGATGCATCACGATCATAGTCAACAATGGTGACGACACGATCAGCAAGGTGATACATGCTCGACAGCCATACATTCGAAACGGAAATGGAAGATGAGGAGGAAGAAGAAGAAGAGGATGAAGACTTTGACGACGATGCCGAGGCGCTTGCAGATGATGACGCTGATGCTGCTGAAGTCTTACTCTTACCAACTTGGCTGACTGCACTGGCCAACACCTGGCATCGCATACCGATTTGAACATCCGATATGAGCAGAGGCTGCTGAACTGGTCCAGTAACGGGGAGGAGCTTGCGCTCTGGCTTCTTTAGTTCAGGGATGCGAACATTGGCACCTTGTATATTGCTGACAGCCAGTAGGGCAGCTGCTCGCTCCTCGCCACCCGCTCGCAACTGTCGCATGAGTGTCTGAACCAATTCCGGCTGCTCCAATCGTGCACCAATGAGTACGGCCTCCATCTGATTCAACCATGACTCCTCCTCTGCTGACACCTCCTCACTCGATGAGCTCGATACGACAGGACGAGGATAGGCGAGTGGGAGGGAGAGGGACTGCGTATGCTGAGAATCGTACGTGAATGGTTGACTCAAGTCAACTGCAGCAACCTGCTGCTTACTCGACGAGGAGGACTTAGGCGTGCTGACCGATGCTGATTCTGCTTTGGCTTGCTCTGCCTTCTCCCTCTCTTTCTCCTTCTCCTTCGCTAACTCCGCTTGTCTCTCCATCTCCGCTTCATCCCGCAGTCGATGATTGATCTGTTGAATGGCGGAGTCTCCACTCTCCAACAGCCAGTTCGCCACAGAGCTGGGATCCCAACGATGCATGCGTAATGCCATCATTGCATGCTTAACAGAGGGTAACAGTCCTCCTAATCCTTCTACCAGTGTCGCGGCCATATCCCGCCGTTCCTGCTCCTGTGCCACACGCTCAACTTCCCGTCTGGTCCTTTCTGCCTCCTCCCTCTCACGCGCCGCTTGCTCAGCCTCCTCTGCGCGCTTCAACCTCTCAGCGCGTGCTTCTGCACTCTCAGCGGCCGATGGTTCACTTGGCAATGAGTAGACGAATGGACGCTGACCCATGTTGATACTGACACGGGTGCCAGGATGAGTGAAGGAGACAGCGGGATAGAGCTTAAGCGAGACGGAGGTACCTGAACTGGAGCCAGATGATGCAGATGATGAGGGTGAGGCAGCGGCACGTGCGGGAGATGCAGATTGCGATGAGTGCGCACTACTAGATTGATTGAATGCTACGCCCAGATTCTTTCCACCCTTCGTGAATGAGACTTCACCCGTACACAGATTCCAATACACACCGATGACCTCACCTGCACTACCCCACGCCTGTGTATAATGCTTGACTTCGTCACGTGAAGCAGAAATGGACGGTGAATCAGCAACCTTCCTTACGACTCGGCCATCCTTCGCTTGTAATCTCACACTACCCGCTGGCCATGGGGCTGCTCGTGCCCGTAGGATTGCTTGCAACTTCTGTTGCAACTGAACGGATGGGTCATGTGCATGCCGATGACGATCTGAGCGTGAGCTATGTGGTGAGAGCGCTGAATCACTGGACGATGTAGATGACAACTTCGGTGAGAGACCGACAGCGATTGGATGGCTTGAATGTAAGCAAATCTCAAAGTAGAATGACGGCAGTGTGAGATCAATCGGTTGGTCAGCCAATAGACAATAGTCAGCATCGCCAAGTCCCAATGCCTGTGACTCGACAGCCAGCTGCTCCTGTAATCGTCGCAGCGCACTCTGACTGCTTCCCAACCCACGCCCACCAAGAGACACGAGTCCCAACGCATCGCTGGATATGGTGACCTGTGCATCACGCTCGAAGCGAACGATGGTACTCGATGATGGAGTCAGCGCACGAGACATGTTCTGTACCGCACTCTGCTCAATGACAAAGTACTTCGCGCCGACTCCGAGCTGGAATGTCGTGGGTAGTGGGGATGCCGCCAGACTTGCATGAGGTTGATGAGGAAGCAAAGCTGCCATGTTCTTAACATTCTTCTCTCGTCCACCGCTTGATGTCTGTCTCTTATCCGTTGTTGTTTCCATGCTTGCTTGTTTGTTCCTCCACATGGGTGGCTTGATGATGTCCAACCATCGCTGTCTCAGTCGGGCTGATTGGAGTTCAAGGAAAGTCAGGCTGCTGCTGGCGGACTCATAGCCACACGAGGCAGCGGGACAGCGACGGGCACATGACACAAGAAGAGGAAGGAGGGACGAGCAGGATGCTAAGCGACGGTAATGGCGAGGATGCGTGAGAACAGCGGACAGGAAGCGCAGAGCAGAGAGTACAAGCTCCTGGTCCAACAGAGTATGCTCATCCAACTCATCATGGCTCGACTTGGCATCATTGTTCATCTTTTCCTCTGCATGACCACCTTGCTTCTGATCAGCAGACAATTTCTGCTGTAGGAATGTGAGGACTGCATTGACGAGATTGCTGATATCAAGTGATTCTGAGCGCATCATATTGTTGTTGGATAATGGTTGGAGTCTCTGCACAGCGACTTGACTTGCACTTGACTGTGTCGTCTCTGTGGGAGCTGTGTCCAGGACGACAGTGGCATGACTATTGCCAGCCTCATACTCGACGACGGTACCCGTCGGTAGCAGCGACTCTGCCTCACTGCTATCTGCATTCATGACCGTTGCTGCATCATCCGACGATTGTGCGAGCGGCTGAACTATCACCCGTGATCCTGCACACAGTGGCTGACGGAATCCACCGAGTGTTGATAACAGTGCCAGAGCGGATGCAATGGTTGTTACGGGACAGTGCTGATCAGCTGCATGCAGTAACGAGTCGACACGTCGATGCACCTCCGCTTCACACTGCCTCTGCCACATCGAGTTGGCAGAGAGGAGCTGAATGAGCGAAATATACTCAGCAACCAATGCCAATGTGCCGGCACCCGAGAGGAAGTAAGTTGGATTGGATGGTTGAAGCGCACGGTTACGAATGAGTCCATCACTGGGAGGGAGAGGAGAGAGCGAGCACACAAAGCCTCGTCCAGCGATCGACTTCCCCATACGGTTACACTCTTCAAATGATCCCTGCATGATGACCGCATGATTGTGTGCAGCCAGTTGCGATCGGTAATCACTCTTGAAGCTGACTGTTGAGCTGCTGCTCCCACTCTCACTCCCACTGCTACTCTGCAGCTTGGCAATGATATCCTTACATGTTGAGTGAAGCGTCGATGCAAAGTTCGATCCACTCTGATTCTCCTCATCACTATTATGCACACTCAGATTCCATGCAGAGGCAGTGGTATGAGCAGATGAAGCAGTCGGTGGAGGGGAAGAGAGTGGGGCGGGAGAAGGAGATGGTGAAGGCGAGGTGGCCGTACTTGTGGAAGGCAAGGAGGAATCAGCCTGAGGCAGACAGAGCACATTCTGTGACTGAGCTTCATCCAACTTCGACATTGCAGCAGCAGCTTCCTCGCTCGCGCATCCTCCCGTCAGTAACTCGCCAATATGGTCGAACAATGCTGCAATGAATGCACGCTGTTTGCCATCAACGCTGCTGTCCCCTCTCGTCTCGGGAGCATTTCCGCTGTGCAGTAACTGCTGAATGATGTCCGTACTGCCAGTCAATAGATTGCGCAAGAGGCGGATGAGCAGACGTTGAATACGCAATGAGATCGGCCTATCCACATCAACACCTGAATCCATTGATGTTGCTGCATGTGATACATTTGCTGATGCTGCGATCTGCTCATCATCCAATAATGACGTATGGACATGCAAGATGGAGAGCAGCAGATGAATGCGAGTAGGATGAGCAAGGAAGCGCTTGACACTGCTCACATGTCGCAGGGAATGGAGCAACAGGAGATAGGCATACAGAGCATCGTCCGAATGGAAGGGGACGCTTGATGGCGCGGAAGACGACGACGCTGATGAGGATGCCCTAGGAGACGGTGCGGGTGAAGGAGAGGGAGACGGCGATGGAGGCGGTAGTGGGGAGCCAGATGGTAATGGCGACGCTGACCTTGATGTACTAATTTTGCTTTGAATAGAAGAAGCCTTGCCATCCGATGTTGCGTCTTTGCTCTTCATCTCTGTCTGTATGGCGTCGAATACATATGTGAGTGCCTGATGTTGCAATTCGTGCAGCATCGTTGCTTCGCGTGAGTCGGCTGCTGACGGGCATGTGAGTAACAACGCTGCCATCTGGTTGAAGAGACGACGTGCACATGCCGCCATGCTGCGATACACACTACTATCGGCAGAATTGACGTTGGCTGGAGTGGCCATGAGCTCATAGACACTGCTGAGTAGACGGCTGTCATGAATCATGCTCACATCACTTGGCAGCTTGTAAGTGAGTGAAACACATTGAAGCACCAACAGCTTAATAGAGGCATGAAGTTGTGCCGATGGTGCACGGAGCAGAGAAGAGAGTGTGGAGAGGAGTGAGGCGAACGCCGCACGCACCTGCATCAATAGGTCGACTCCAACTCCTTCAATATGATGCAAGTAATGTGAGCCCTCGCTTTGCCCTGCTCTCTCGACTGTCCAGTATTTACTCATTCCACTACCAATGCCTCGTAACAGTGTACCAATCGGATGCAAACGGCCAGCAGAAACATTCGATGCAAGTAATGAATGTAATGCATCATGGAGGGAGCGTAGGCCATTGACACGCTGCATCGCCTCAATTCGACGCTGCATCAATGAGCGCAGCACCGCCGATGGGTCCAATGATGATGCCAGGAATCGTGTGGTTAATTGCATGCGACTGGTAAATACCGCATCCGCGATTTCCCCTGATTCAGGCCACATTCCACTGACGGATGCTCTGGATGATGTTGATCGGCTACGATTCCATAACTGCCATCGCTGCAATGATTGAGAGAGGTCCTGTGGAACAGCTGGGTGATTGGGACTCTTTGTTGCACCCGCAACCTCTCGGCCACTGCTTGCAAGACGCTTCCCTTTGCCAGCAGATGAGAGCAGATGACGCTGCATACTACGATTGAGTGAGTTACTGCGGGTTAAGGGCAATGCATCACCACTCTCCATGGGTGATGCCACACCACTGTCGCGTGTCTTCCGGATATCAGTGAGACTCCGTGTGAGTGAGAGTGAGGGAGTGGGACTACGTGAGCCGAGTTTGGGCGAGGATGTGGAGGATGAAGGGCCCGACTCAAACGTGTCAGGGCCGTCACCACTCACACGAACATTCACGTCAACTGCCGATACAGAGCGATCGAACATAGCTGATGGTGATGATGACACTGGAGATGAGGATGGTGCAGTTATAGGAGTGGCAGAAGAAGTTTGTTGCAATTGCAGTAGGAACAGTGCTCGAGACATCCATGGCCTTGCCACTGCGGCATATGCGTCTTCCCAACTCAAATCGAGAACTGTGGACGATGGGCTGGCTGCCGGGGCAACCTTACTGGAGTTCGATATGGATGTGTCGTTTTCCTTCTTTTCCGCCTCTTTCTCCTCCTTCTCTTTGCTCTCGGCTTTGTGCTCCACTTTGCTCTGCTTACTGCTGATGTATGCATGTCTGTCATGTAATATGGCTGACATGAGTTCACATACGAGTGCTGCATGCTTCTGTTCATTGCTGGTTGATGCCGCCGCTGCTGCTGCTACGCTACTCGCTGCTGCACGTGCAGATGAATGTGCGCCTCCAATACCGATGCTGGTGCGTAAGACGAGTAGGTCCTGAATCTGTTTGTTGTCCATTGCCTGTATCTCACTCTCTCGATCCGTCACTTTGCTGATGCACAGCAGGTCGAAGTAGCGCTTCATACTGCGTGACATCGTCAAGTATTGACTGTCTAACTGCCATACACTCTGCCAACATTGCTTGAGCAGCGGGAAGGATGGATGAGTCGGTGTGAGGATCGCAGCGGATTGCTTGTTCGCCAGTCGAATCTCCTCTGCTACAGCGCGCGCAGCAGAGAGGAGATTCATGGAGTAGAGCAACGAAGCGATGATGGTACGTTCAACTGGGACAAGGGCAACGCGACCAATGGCGCTCACGAGCGGTCGGCCACCAACATGTTTTTGCATATAAGCAACAAGATCGGATGCGGGAGAGGCATCAGTCAACAGTTGATGTAAGAAAGGATCGACATTGGATGACGAGACAGTCGATGGGCTTCCTTGCGAGATGGGTAGCGCTGGTAATGCAGCAGTCAGAGAGGCGAATCTCTGAGCTGCACCATCATTCAATCCTCCTGCGAATAGCTCACTGCGGAAGAAAGCTGACATGTCTGCATCAGCATCGACGCCAGATTCCTTGATACCGCTTGTAATACTGTAACCTGCATGCAAACCAGCCGCACTGGGACGCGCACTGGCACTGGCAGATACTTGTGTTGGTGCTGCAATGGGTGATGCATTGGTCATGTGTGGGAAGAGCGAGAGTTTGGTGCAGAAGCTTGTGAGAACAGCCGCAGACTGGAGCAGCTGCACATTCCATGCGAAGAAGTGCGTGTCCGCGATTGATCTTGATACGCGCAGATGAATGGCATGAACAGTGATTTTGTAGCCAAAGTATGTGGCCCGTCGAGCGCTGCTGCTCTCACTATGCGCCAATGATGCGCCACGCTCACGCTCACGGATCGTGCCTTCAGGGCTGAATGAGATGGAGAGTGCATCACCAGCAACAACGATGGGGGTCTTGGGAAACTGGCCCATGGATAAATCCAAGACGGCATTCGGAGAAGATGTCGGTTGGTAGAGTCCTGGATCCCGCGTACTACCTGATCGTGCACTCATGCTGCCTCCAACCAACTTTCGTCCATCCAATGAGGTGATGTTCAATACATCATTGCGATGACCCGTACTGCAACGCGGATCGAAGTCAAGAACGAGGAAGGATGCACCCGGGAAATGCAGGGCACGTGCTGGTTGACGGCGAGGCATATATGGAGGTGACGATGAGGAAGATGAACTGCGATGACTCTGCCCATGTCCGTGCCCAAGCCCGATGCCATCGATCGATACATATGGATGTTGACTCTCGAGGACATGTGTGCCACTGCTCATGGCAGGGATACGACGAGAAGATAGGTCGGATGGTGTCGAGCGAGCTGCATTATACTCATTCAGTTGTAACAGAAGTTGGGTCAATGGACCGTTGGATGCACTGCTGTCATTCGTCTTACTGTCTTCATTCGCCATGTTGAGCAGTTGAGCGAGAGCAGTCGCCAACACCGGAGACAAGGATGGAGCATTGGACGACGAAGTAGCATGGGGAAAGCGTAAGAGCAACAGAATAGGCGGCAGAAGTACACCAACGATGGACGATTGAAGAATGGTGTCATGATTGGGCACAATCGGGTTCTTGTCATTGACTTCTCGCAATAGAAGACTGGAGTGGTGGATGATGAGACGGCAATACTGCACTGCGGCTGTGCGCATGGGACCGTCAACATTGAGACGACAGAGAAGTGCGTGATGGAAAAATAGAAGCAGCTGCATGGGAGGCGAAAGGAGCAATGCTGCAGTGCAGCCGTCGCTCGCCGACTCCATCGCGCCAACCATACATGAGGAATCTGGTACGTAAGTTGCATTTGCGGATGAAGTTTCGTCTTCCCTCACACCGTTACTACCACTCGCTCCATTGCTACCTTTGAGCGCATGGTATGTTTGTGCTAAGACCTTGCGAAGGATGAGTTGAATCAATCCTGTCTCCTTCATGACTTCTGCTTCAGCCGTCTCTTGTGTCAACAACAGATGCATACGAGGATCCTGCACTGCATATTGCACAACCAATGGGTGGCTGCCAATGGGGGAAAGAAGCAGAGTTCGTAGGTCAGCTGGCGTTGGGTAGAAGTGAGCGAGACCAGCCATGAGAGCCGATAATGACTGGATGTGAAGTTCTTGACTGGCCAGCACATAGTCAGGGAATCGTGACGATGGCAGTTGCAGATGGATGAACTCCAACAGCAGGCATGAGAGTTTGTTGCGCATGGGTGGATTGAGGACAGTCTGCTTGTCGGGCTCATCTTGCGTTGCCTTGGTTGCGTCCTTGCTGCTTCCAGCATTAGTTTCCATCTTCGTCGGCGCATGCAGCAGTGGTGGTGGCAGCATCGACAGATTGAGACGTAGGAGCTTGAGGGCGGAGATGAGCATGTGATAACACGCATTGATGGAGTACGCAGATGTGGACGATGAGCCATCACCATTGCCACGCACAGCATTGCCCAGTACGGGGAGTACATCATACAATATGTCGAACGTGTCCGCGACTGGCTGCATGCACAGAGGATGGGATGGTGACACTGTCGACAAGCCGACTTCTGCCACTTGACGCGGCACACCGAATACATTGCTAGAGGGTAGAGTAGTTGCTGCCTTCTCAGTATTGCCTTCCGAAGCGCTACTCAGTGGGACAGCGAGGTTGCTGAATGGAGTGAGTGGCACGGCATAGCCACCAGCAGATAGGCCAAGCAAACTCAGCTGGGATGGGCTCGGCTCATAATAGCGAGCAAGACGAGCGAGATGATGGAGGATGGCGGCACACGCAGGCAGGAGGCTGAGTGAGCGTGGCACAGACAATCCATCGTTGGCACTCATACTCACACCTGGCGTCCCTGCCATGATGAGTTGCTCTCTTTGTCTGCGCAGGTAGTATTCCTCATAGTTGGCATGTCTCAATGCTCCACCATTCCGCCACATATTGATGACCTGCGTGAATGGTGAGTAGTCAATGACGAGATCATTACGTGCATCATAGCAGCAGGCCGTACCGCGCGGAAGAGCGGAGTTGGCAGTGGCTGGCGTAAAGCCATGTTGATTGAGTGTGGTGATTGGGTTATGCGAGTCATAGCTGCGTGCCTCCCAGCCACCACGGCTCAAACATCGACCTGTTGTGAGATCGAATATATCAGGCCGACAGGATGGCGCTGCCATGGTCGAAGTGCGCATACGCGGGAGAACCGGCATACGACAGAAGTATCCACCATGCAGCTCACCAGATGACAATGTACCACCGCCAGCAACGAATGTCTTGTAAGGCATGATAACAAGGCCACTCGACGAGGAAGCACCAGCTGAGCTGCCGTACGGACTCAAGCCACTGGGTGCCGACGATGACGATGTGGCTGGCGGCACATGAATGGAACTGATGACAGTCAATCCATATGTGGATGCATGTGTTGAAGTCGGCATGAGCGATCGATCACTTCCTTCATATTTGCTTCCCTTGCCATCTGTCTGCTCCAGTTCAATAGTTCGTTGCCAGGTCACGCGTCGCTCAGTGGGATGAACAGTGAAGACATCAACGAGGTTCGCCCAGCCGAGTGTATTGCCTGGACCACTCGGCATGGAAGCATCGCGCAGATGGATGTGAGACTTGCTGCCGCTTGATGCATGACTGCGACGACTGGAACGAGAAGGCTGAGGAGGAATGAAGTTGGCATACAAACAGTAGATGGACGTCGAATCGGATGTAATCGATACATAGGTCGGCAATGGTGGCACATGCGATTGTCTCTCCTTCTCTTTCTCCTTTTCCTTCTCCTTCTCCTTGCCGTGTCCAGCTCCGATTCCACTCTTCCGTGCTGTATTGTTTGATTTTTTCGTTTGTGACTCAGTGCTTGGAGCGTTGGGCTTGTAAACGACCTCAACCGGACCAAGCTCACGCAGAGTCACCGGATCCAACTCACGCAGCAATGGCGACATGACAGAGGAGGAGGAGGAGGATGACGCAGAGACAGGGGCCGATGACAGAGAAGGTGACAAGGATTGCACGCTAGCAGAAGGTGATGATGAGGGTTGCTTCTCTTTCTTGTCCGTTTTGTTCTTTTCTTGTTTCTTGTATTCAGTCTGCATCTCCTGTTGTTGCTGTTGGTATGCGGTTGGTGAAGCCCAAAACAATCGTCCACTTGCCCACACCAAGCACCCATTCGCTGCAGACGTTGACGGCGTCGTTGAAGGCGCTGACGCAGGGATGGGGCTAGGAGATGAAGTAGCGGCACGAAGCTTACTACCAATGGCGCTCACATCGTTCGGCTCTTCCTTGCTTTCAGACTTTGGCATGAGACGCGGGAATCGGGTAGTCGACGCATAGACATGACGTGCAATGCTGCCATTGTAGCCTGATCCAACCTTGATCAACCCATGCAAAGTTGCCAGGTAGAAGAAAGTTCCATCAGTGGCAACCGAGCCGAGGAATGGCTCGGAGTCGCCCACAGCACTGGATTTACTGCTGCTCTTGCTTCCATCGCTGCTATCAGAACTACCCACAGCGGCTGTCACTTGATGCGCTGACGGTGGCGGTGGAGGAGTAGCAGTGGAGCTCGAATCAGATCGCATGGTGGCGAGATCAATGTTGTTCTTATGTGGTGGCAGGCAGTCCAGTGTGTGTGAGTCATGCTGCCAGCCACACACGAAGGTCGAGGGGGTCAAATATGGAAGACTCTCTTGAACACGATAATTTTGTAATTGATGGAGGGAGACATCGATCGACTCCAACTGAAGAGTCCCAGAAGCAGCAACGATGGAGGATGCACCTTGTCCGTTCGAATCTCCATCCTTCGATTGACCTTTCTCATTGTAGATTGCCTCTGTCGCTTGTCGGGTCTCCGGCGCGACCTCCATACAACTCAACACTGCCTCAAGCACGTGCACCAAATGACCTTGCTGCAGCGCGAGTGCAATCAATGTAGACAGTGCGAGTGTGATGTGAGTAATGGACGACGGTGGAGAATTCTTAACATCGAGAGATGTCTCTGACATGAGAGTGCGGCCGGATTTCTCTTCCTTCCTTCGTCTGGTTGCTGCCCTTGTTCTTGTTTCCTGTTGCACCATGCGTCGAAACTCCTCGATACAATCCTCTTGCTCCCCTCTCAAGCCCAATGTCGGCAATGTGCTCAATACAGATAGGATGGAGGCAAGGACGCGGGGCTTGAGAGTATGATCACTCGCAGAGACGGAATGAAGGAGAGGGAAGAAGGAGAGAAGGAGGAGACGCAGGGAAGCAGAAGTTTGAGATGACACGCTGTAGGAGGAGGGAGGCAGTGAAGTTATGGATTGCTGTTGTGAGCGCACTGGTGCTGTGTTGATGGCGAACAAAGACGTTGACAGATTCTCCTTTTCTGACTCCGATGCCTTCTCGCCAACATCCTTACCTTCTTTGCCTGTTCCCATCAGTCGTGCAATCCGTCGATCTGCCAATGTTCGTGCAGCCTCCATACTCGCTGCAATGACTGCTGCACGGCGTTGAAGCATGGACACAAGTGCTTGGATGGTGAGTCGAGTATGCGCATCACATGAAGTGGAGATGAGGGAGGAGGCAGCAGAGGTAAGGAGGGAAGAGGGAGGAAGTGAAGTAGCAGCCACTGCACCACTATCCAGCAGCACTAATTGTTGCTCTGACAAACTTTGCATTCCATCAGTTGTATTCTTGTTCGTTGCATCGTCATCTTTGACTTTCCCTGCCTTCGTTGAATTCGCTCCATTTCCTGACGCTGCAACAAGTGTAGGCTCAGCCACTGTTGGTGCGCCAACCTGCATGAATGCATGCTCAGCAGCAATGGAATTATGACTCATGCTGACGAGTGATAGGTCGGCGAAGGATACGAGTGCTTCATCCGTGCTACACATACTGATGACATGTGACGAGGAGGAGGATGAATTGGATCGAGCACGAGATGAATGACGCTTGGATCGACTCACACCACTACCACTGTTACTGCTACCTGGATTCACACCATCTCCGCCATCCCCATGATTCTCTCCCCCTGCAAACATTGATGGAAGGTTCGCAGCAGGATGTATGGGTGGAGCAGGTATGGGTATGGGAGGGGATGAGAAAGGAGAGAGTGAGACGCCACCTGACGAGGCACCGAACAAGCCTCCACCACTACTATTACTGCTGCCACTACCACTGCTGCCACTCATCCACGATGATCGACTCGGTGGTGGTGGTGGCACAGATGCGAATCCAGGTGGTTGACGACGGAATGCAAGGAATGGATTGGGCCCTAAGCCTGAGCCTTGACCTGGTGCTGCTGCTAAGGCGGCTGCTGCTGCTGCTGGTGCAGGGTCAGAGGAGAACAAGGAGGAGGAGTTGGGAGGCCGGCTGCCACTGCCAGACCCCGAACCTTGACCGAACATAGCCAATCAGAACGAAGCAGATGTAGATGGGCGGAGATCGATCGATGACTGGCTGCAGTATTGAATGGATGAATGGTTTGTCAATGAGGGATTGTGAGACCAAAGCAGAGCAGAGCAGAGCAGAGCAGAAGCTGCTTGGGCTCAAGATCTGGATCCTACTCAGCCTGTCTCGGACTCTGATCCATCACCCATGCACCGTACCGTTCACTCAATGCCACTCCACTTCACTGCACTGTACTGTACTGTACAGCGACTCCAGCTCTACGGTGGTAGACAAAGTAGTGAGCGTGAACATGTGTGTGGAGCGATGGACTTGGCAGGATGGC
>Ga0256777_1000061_pt1 | contig 18395 bp, 3 predicted proteins | sample MC6MC0928MT_FD_186042 | JGI IMG/M metagenome (GOLD analysis project Ga0256777, IMG submission 186042) | Metatranscriptome of enriched soil aggregate microbial communities from Iowa State University, Ames, United States - MC6-MC0928-MT... | ecosystem: Environmental > Terrestrial > Soil >... | reverse complement strand
GGTGGAGCGGGCAAAACGATTCATGGTCAGAAGCTGCAGCTAGCACTCCTGCTGAATGAGATGTGCGCGTGGTTGATGCTGCCACTAAAATTCAAGCAAATGGGTCGATGGCTGGGCGACGGATCGGATTTAGCCTGCGGCATTGTATGAATGAATGAATGGATCGACTCAGCCGCTGACAAACATCGGTGAAAGTACGATCACGACAACATCAACAAAAATGACACAAATGAAAAGGCAGCGGGGAGGCTGACACACTCACACTCATTAGTGCTGGCACACTGTGAAAATGAGCGTGACCCCTCGCCCGGATGGGTGGACTAAACTAGACTCGACTAGGTCAGACTAGATGGGATGGAATGGAATGGACCCAATGATGGACGATGGAAAGGAAGAGGAAGGGGAAGAGGAAGGTGGAGAGGAGAAGGAAAGACTTGAAACGGAACAAGGCTGAGGCCGCGTGCAGGTGTCGTCGCCTGGCCTGGCCTGCATCCAAGACAAGGAAGGTTGGACTCATCGGCGAAGGGATGCCAAGCAAGGCCAAGCCAAGCCAATCGACGGCAGTTCTCACGATGGATCCTGACTAGTACTACGATGCAAGATGAGGAATGGGACACACATTGCATTTGCCTTCCCTTGCCTGGATGCTGGACGGATTTCATGCAGACACAGCGGCCCATCCTCCTCCTCCTCCATTCAATTCCACGCACATCAATCTCATCATGCAACCGTCACTCATCGCTGGCATGATCGCCTTTTTGGGATGATTGTGTGGAGTGTGGACTACATACGACACGCGACTGAATACAGACTCCAATATTCATGGCAACACCACTCACTCACTCACTTACCCTTGCTCTCTCGCTCTCACACACAGACAAGTAAGACGCGCTCCGCTGCACTCCATTGCTGGCACACACTGCAATGGCTCATCACATGACATGGCATGACATGTGTGGATGGAGTGGATGATGGTGGATGGTGAGATGAGGATGATGATAGGATGCTGCTGCTGATGCCGATGACGTTGGATGTGACTGTGAGGATTCGTCGCATGAGTAAGGTTGGTGTTGTGATTCACTGTGCTCGAGGCAGAGAACGAGAAAGGAACGGAAAGACGAAGGAAAAACAGAAGGTGAATGCCGATCACAGTTGGATAAAACAAGAGAGGTGCATCGTGAGAAAAAAACCAGTGGAAAGTAAGGTGAAGAGCGAGATATACAGGTTATGGATGGGAAGGAGAGAACGAGTTCGACGTATATTCAGCACTGCAAATGGGCCGAATAATGTTTGCTGTTTTGCTTGTTGGCTTGATTGCTATGTGATGACGATGTGATGGTTGATGTTGAGTTGGGATTGGGTTGAGTTTGGAGGGGGTTGAGTTGAGTTGAGTTGAGTCGGTTGGTGGAACGGCGACAAATGGGGAAACAAACACGTTGCCGTGCTTTGGGGTTTGCTTGTTTTGTTTTGTTTTTGTGTTGTTTGCTTGAATGATCTCCGTTGTTTTGTTTGGTGCTGAGAGTCGCTTGCATGGTTGTTATTGTGCTGCTGCTCTTGTTGTTGCTTCTCTTTGTTGCATGGATTGCTTTGTTTTGTTTTGTTTTAGTGTCTTGCGACGGATGATCCAAAGCCACGCTGCACTGCCTTCCTCACACTGGCGGGCTCTGTGCTGGGAACAACAACAGGACGCTTGAGGGAGGAGGAGGAGGAGGATGGGCCACTGGATGCAGCACCATGGCCATCAGCAGCAGCGGATGAGATACGACGGCGGCTGTCCGTACGAACGAACAGGGGTTGAGGAGCATCGTTAGTCGAGGAGGACGAAGTCACGCTCACACTCGATGATGATGAGGTTGATGGTGATGCCGCTGCCGCCCTACGTGGTGCAGGGTTCGATGGGGAAGAGGAGGAGGAGGAGGAGGAGGCAGCAAATTGTTTGTTGCTGGTGTTATTGCCTCTTCTGCCACGGTTGCCATTGGGCGCGGCAACCGTCTTCGGCACCGCAACTCGACCCTTCTGCGATGAGGAGGAGGATGAAGATGGTTGACTCGTCGACGCGGTGGTGGCAGGAGCAGCGGTGGTGGCAGTGGGCGTGGCCGTAGCAGTTGCTGCACTCGTCTGCGTCGATGGTTGGTTAAAGAACAGTGATCCGATGACCTCTGCATCGACATGTTCATTTTGTCGCGCCCGGTACTGTGGTCCAACAATGGTATCAACCTCTCCACCATGTAGTTGCACACTGCCACGCTCGCTGTCAGTGCCAGTACCAGTGTGCTGACTGGCACCATCATTCGCTTTGACCTGAATGGATCGACCCTTGGGAGCGAGACGTCCAACCTCCACTCGTTGACCATTGATGATCTCAAAACGGGACGCACTCACACTCACACCGGTAGACGGCGCATGCGCACCGCTATTGGACGCCATAGTAGAGGAGGCCGCTACATGCGCCGATGAAGAAGCGAACTCTGCCTCATCATCGTCCATCACTGAATAAGACTGAGACATCTCACTGAACTCACTCGCATTCATCTCGCTACCACTCATCTCGCTACCACTCACTCCACCATCCTCATCATCGTCTTCGTCATCCGACTCCTCTTCATCTTCATCTTCATCCTGGCCATCCGACTCTTCGTCCGTCTCCGATTCCTCATCTTCCTCTGTCTCTGTCTCTTCCTCTTCCTCCATCTGACTCTCTGCCATACTACTGACTTGACTTGCTTCTGCTTCACCCTTGCCTGATCGCATCGCCTTCAAGCCAACAAACGTCATCTTGGATGGAGGCGCAACGCTGCTGCTAGTGCTAGTGGCAGTGGTAGTACCAGTGTCAGTGACCGTGTCCGTGAGCGCTTCGGTCTCCTCGCTCATGTGAGCTGCGGCCACCGTCGCTGCAGCTGCTGCCTGTGCTGCTGCGCTCGACGGTGATTGGGCCGATCGGGGCTCGAACTCAGTCATGGCTGAGAAGGATGCAGGGAGGTTCGCGTCATGATCATTACGCTCTGCTGACTGCGTGTTGGCGAGGGTGGCGGACTCTGCGGCATCTGCACTTGCATGCATTTGATGCATCTCAATCGCACTCACTTCACCATCTGCATGTGTCTGTGCCAGTACCTCTGCTTCGTCTTCTTCCTCCTCCTCCTCTCGTTCACACTCATCCATCATTGATCGTGAGATGATCGTGCGAACAGCCTCAGCGCGATTCGTCGTCGATGGTGACGATGAAGCAGAGGTGGAATTGGAGGGTGACGATGAGGGCGAGGCTGAGGCTGACGTGTGAGGAACAGACATAGATGGAGATGAGATGGCATGCTGATGCTCCTTCTCGATGCCGTCATGACTCGTGCCAACACTCATGACATTGGCATTGCCATGGGTATGGGTTGATGACACTGTCGCAGCTTCGCCAGCAATCTCGACAACAGGCGCGAGTGACTTGTCCGAACCGCTGCTGGATGCCGACGCTGATGCCGATGCAGATGCGCTCGAAGCCGCAGCCGCAGCCGCCTTTTGCAATCGGATGAGATGAGCGCGGACGGCACTGCCGCCACTCTCCTCCACACTCACATCATATGATGACGATGATGATGCAGATGCATTGACGCTTGTGGCTGATGGGCCAATTTCATTCAATATACAGGGCATGCCATCGGCTGATGTTGTTCCAATCGCTGCTTGTGTTCCCACGCGTGCACCTGCAGCCGCAGGCAATTCATCTGCACGTCGAGCCAATCCAACGTGATCCGGTGTACCGGGAATGATGGTTGGATTGTTCGACAGACTCGCATCAGCATCAGCAACAACACCAACGCCACTCTCACCAACATCAACAAGAGCATGATCATGCTCACTGTCATCCATCTCACCGATACTATGACTACGCATAGCCATGATCGATGGTGATCGCATGGGTGAGGCTAGAGGGAGCGCTGATGGTGACGCCAATCCACTGCATCGCACCCCTCCCATACTGATGGGTGATGCGAACGGTGATTGTTGATCAACGGGTGTGTCGCGTCTCGATCCACTGTTTGAGTGGCCGACGGTTGCTGCTGCTGCATTGGATGGTGATGGGCACACTGTCGCAGCCACTGATCCTTGTGATGCCATACGGATGAATCGCGTGCTATGAGCCGGTCGTTGCGAGTCAGGTGTAGATGCCATATGGATGAGTACAGGTCGTGTTAGACGTGGCGAGGATTCAGATGACGACGCCGTGCCGGCTAACATGCGAGGGGATGGAACAATCAGATCAGGATGGCTGGCCTCCACTCGACCAGCAGCTGCAGCAGCACTAACCGTCGCGGATGCCGATACATTTGCACTTATGCCTGTGGCGGCTTGAGCCAATGAACCCACACCATGAACAGAATTCGATCGCTTGCCAAGCAGACCTGAGCCCACACGTCGTAACGAATGTGAGACGGAGCGTGGTGAACTCTTATCACTGCTGCCCTTACTGCCATCCGTGCCAACATCCGTTGCTTGTTGCTCTCTATGAACAGCATCAGCATCATGCTCATCATCATCAGTATGATGACGACGATGCTGATCATCCCCCTCATCATCCGTTAATCGGCTGGATTCCGATAGTACACTGCTCTCCATATAGGATGACTCCTCTGAGTGTTCAGCGAGGAATTTGCCTGGTCGTCCCATGGCGGCAGCGTCCTCATCATCGGGTAGGGATGCACCAGAGCCGCGTCTCATCCAGCCTGCTGCCGCTGCCTTCGCATTGCCACGTACATACAGACGACCCTTGCCATCCGTTCGATCAACGATCACACCACTCACTGCATGACTGACACTATTCCACAGCAAGGCAATGATGAGTGTATAAGTCATGGCATCGAATGAGTAGTAGAGGATGGATGAGAGCGCCGACTCATTCTGCGTGGCCTGCACCTGTGATGTGGCGAGTACAATGGCTGCACCCGCGTAGCATATGAATAGCGTACATGCAAAGAAGATGAGCTTGACCGCAACTGGATTGACTCGCTCCCATTCTTGTCTGTTGTAACAGAATCCAACGATCGCAATGCGCAGTCCATAGTAGAGCGTGGCAATACCATACGCCATACAAACGATGGCAATCAACCACTCAGCCAACTCACTCAATAGATCCACACGCGACACATCACTGGCCATCGCCAATGACGAACCGAGGAGGGCAAGTGTAATGACGGAGTTGATACAGTACAGCTCATGCTTATACTCCTGTACGGCATTGCGCAGTCTCCTGCCTTGCTTCGCCTTGCCCACGACCGCTGCCCATGATACAATGAGCTGTGTGGCAATCCAACATTGGAACAGGTAAGGGATGCTGGCCATGACACTCTTGACCTGCACGGACACGACCTGTTGCAGGAAGTAGAAGATGGCCATGTTGATGGCACGCACCAGTGCCACACCAAAGATGAGCGCATGCTCAGACGCGATGAGGAAATGACTCCACTTACTCACACCATACACACGACGGAATTGATTGAGGCCAGTGAGAGCGATGGCCGTGTAGATGCAGAGGAAGATGAGATGATACGTCGCACCGTATGCACTTTCGACACATCGATTCCTGTCGTCCACCTCACCCTTGATTGCTGCAAACAATGTCTGATGGTAGCATCGGCAGTGGAGGGTGGGGTAGGTTTGACCTGGATGCTCAGGGTCCGGCAGCCATTCAATGCCCAGAGGCTCACACCCATCATTCAGAACCCATTCTCCTGACGTCTCATTCAGCCAACTACAGTAGAGTGGTGGTGGTAGAGGTTGATTACAATCAGCTGCAGCGGCGGCCGCCTGTTGTTCCTGCATGCGTGCCTCACTCTCATTAATTTTCTTCCATATGTCTACGGGGTATACTTGTGTCTGATCTCCACCCATCCCAAAGTCAATGTCCGTGATGTTCGAGATGATCTTGGATCCGTCTGGCAGCGTGGATGATCGACAGTGAGTCCATTGCGGTGGGAAGGTCGAGATGGAGGTGTCGATTGAATCAGAGGCGGACTCAGCACTCGATGATGAATCGAAGTTGGACGAATTCACACTCACACCATCATAACCACTCACATGACCATTGCTCACTTCGACACTCGTACATGCGGCAGTAGTGCACGTAATGGAGATGGAGATATTATTGGATGCGGGTGTTTTGGTGCCGACATGAACAATGGATGTATTGGTGCCAGCGGATGTGATGATGACCGGCTCATAGGGTAAGGTACCTGCTAATCTCACTTCATTCAACTCCTGCTGTAATTGCATGATCGTATCCAACTGTGCACAATCACCAGTGATGAGATGTGCGAGTGTCGTGTCCAGGTCAGTGAGCGCACGATCCGTCTCAAACGTCACCTGCCATGGTCCAGCCCAATGATCATCATTGTTCAACGACGGTGTTGGTGCTGGAAGGGAGACGATGACCTGACGAGTCAACAGCGCAGCGATCTGCCACATATCCAGATCGAGTAATGGACATGGAGTGATAGCGGCCAGACTTGTCGCAATCATCTGAGCTGCCCCTGCACTCAGTACTGGTGGCGACTCAACCAATGTGAGGTCATAGATGCTGGGCACGAGGCCAGCGGCCACTGCCAGTGCCCTGACGACTGCTCGTTGCACTTGTTGAGTGACAGGTAGGACGCATGGACAATCGCCCTTGATGAGTAGCTCAGCCACCTGTGACGTCATCTGTAGCACACGATCAAGATTGCCACTCGCCAATGTGGCGTTCAACGCGGAATACTCACCAAGACTTAACAAGGCCGCATACTGGCACGGTGAGAAGCCATCGATAGCATGCACCTCAACCATGCTCGTCCATACATAGGCAGTCTGCAGCGTATTGGTGATCCAGATCTCAACTGGTATGAGACCAGCCGGTAAGGTAAATGTCGCAGTCGGCGTCTCAGATGCTGCTGTGAGAGTGCGCAACTGTCCTTTACTCGGTACAGGTCCAGGTGTAAGATGCTTGATGGTATAGGTCAGCCTCTGATGCTGTGGGTCCTGCCATCCCTCACATTCCGCAGTGAACACTGTCTGCTCCTCGACACCGACGGTCGGTGTGACATGGCACGTGCCGCCATATGGAGGTGCAGCCATCGCGAACTTGACGGATGCGGTCGCACAGATGGGGAAGAGAGTGACGCCATCATCCGCTGGCGTTGGACCTTCACATACATCAGCAATGAGTTCATACTTGCCAACCGGTATGGTATTGGGTGCGAGTGCGAATGATGAGCTCTCCTCCGGTGTGATGAGTGCAATCGTGCCTAACCATGATACTGCTGGTGATGTCTTCCAAGGCTGCCACGCTAACTCATCCGATGGTGTTGGTGGCGTGCGAGTACTAATCGCCATGCCGGTTGCACGGAAGGTGGCATTGGGACTGTGCCAATAAGCGAAGTCGATCGGTAGGATGGTGAGTAAGGGCATGGCGGTGGGTGGATTACCAGTGGTAAGGACAGCATGAGTCGTGGTTGCACGGCCATCCGTGGTCGAGACGGTGAGTGAGATGACAAAGCTTCGACCAACGGGCAAGGATCCATTGGGGAAGATGAGCTCGGCCTGATCCATCTGCACCGGTGCAGTGTCGTTGGAGAGTTGACAGTGCGGGAATGTATGCCAATCATCACTGGTTGACGCACCGATGGGTACAGCATAGCAGATCCAAGCAAACGTCAATTGGCTGTCGACCCCCATACTCTGAGCATCTGGATCATAGGATGCGGATCCATCGAATAGAATCGGTTGAGTGGTTGGACGCTGACGTGAGTATGCGCCAGTAATCGTGGCGACCAGTGTCGAAGCGGATGGAGTGACGTCGACACTCGCCGAGGTTGAGCCAGTGATGCCATTCTCCAACAAGCGACGACGGAAGCCTGTATGCGAGCTAAGGACAGTGATGGTGAGAGAGACGGAGACACGATGAACCCAGCCAGCTAAGAAGAATCCCTTCGGGACGAACAGCTCCTTGCTCGACAGACTTAATCGACCAAGAGGAAGTCGAGGAGGAGCAATAGACTGACCGAGGTTCTTGTCTTGAGTGTTAGTGGCATTGAGTTGGCGTATGGGTTGAATGTTCCACTCATACTGGAATTCCGCCGTTTGATTATCTGGAATGGGCATGCAGAGTGATGGGATGAGACTTGTCTGGAACGTGGATGTTTGAGTGCGACGTAGGTGTGCTGGCTGAATCAAGTTCAATCGCGGCATCCAATCGGCGACACGGAATGGGTCCGGCTTGTAGATGGGTGAGCGTGTCAGATCCGTCGCATCCACACTCGCCTCAACAGGCAAGCTCGATGCATAGGGACCATGAACGATCAACTGGAAGGTGAAGCGAGCAGCAGCAAGCTCAGATGCAGGAAACCACAGTGAGGACCACATAGTCGTAGCATCCATGAACAATGCATGAATGGTATAGGCAGTGCCATCACCAACAACCTTGTAGTCGAACTGAACACCAGTATCCGTGATGGTTGTGGTGAGTTGGTTGAGTGGCGTGTGTTGACCATCGGCATTGACGACCTCAGTCAAGTTCCATCCCCATGTGTCCCGCGCCGTTCGATTGATGTATCCGCCGCCCGATGCCGATGCATCCAAACGGACGCGATCACATGCAATGTTGTTGATAGTGGCAATGGGCGAGAGGACGGCAGTGGGAACATCCAGATCAGGTGGGAAGTCCAAGATGTCCTGCTTCGCACAATCACTACCAGAGTAGCCAAACTTACAGGTACATGTGAAGGATGAGGCATAGGATGGAGATGGATTGTTCTCACATCGTAAGGTATTGGCAGCGACGCATGGAGGCGGATCGGAGTCACATCGTGATGTCATGACAGTCTCAACGGGGTTGGGTGCAATGAAGTGGCGAGCATCATCTCCGCTGAGCGTGAAGGTTACATCGCCACGTAAGGATAGGGTTGTGATGGTTGCTTGGAAAGAGCGAATTTGTTGATCACCCTCAGGGAAGGTCAATGACGATGGCGATAATGAGGTGCCATCCGGTGCGCTGATATCGATTGTTACTCCACCCACATCAGGCAAGGCCAATGGTGACACATACACGGTGACAGGAATCTTGGCCAACATATTCATGGATGTGCGCTGTGGCGCAGTTGGTACATGATTGGCGGTATACTCAACCAGGCTGATATTCAATGCATCCGACGGGTCGAGCCACCACACTTGAATGTGTGCCCGAGGTCGTATGGTGACGGTGTGCGAGTCAGGAGCGACATAGCCAGTCGTCCCCCAGTCGATGGTAAATTCACCAGCATCAGCCGGAAGTCTCAACTCGATAATGATCGAACGATGATCCAGCGATGGCTCACGTGACACAATGATTGGCCCAGGCTCGATGATATTGCCGTTACTATCCCTCGCAACTGGCTCCAACTGAATGTGATCGATATCTCCCATATCTGGCGTGAGTGTGAGCGTGGCTGTCTCATTCGGATAGATGGGCTCGTCTGGTTGAGGCCAGCCATCAACCTCCCATGAACCCGGTAGGATCGTGACGCTCTTCTGCGGTGGCGCGCCGAACATCGAATCTGTTGGTGCGATGAGGGAACTCTCAACGATCATGGTTGCATTGACATTCTCCAATGGTGCATGAAGCCAGAGAGTGAAGGATGAAGTCGCATTGATCAATGTGATGGTAGTCGGCTCAATACTTCCGACGCCATTGAGACTATTGAATTGGAATGTGAGTGGTTGGGATGGTAGTACACCAGCGAACATTGGCACGACCGTCACTGGTCGGACCTCGCCAACCATCATCTGTGATGGCCAGCCAACCAACTGGAATGGAGAACGCTTCACTGTCACACTGTACGTCTTGCTCACACTTCGATCCTCTGCATACACTGTAAAATGCACGATGCTCGATGGGATGTATACAGGAATGCCATCCATCCATGTACCTGATACGATCGCAACCGATGGACTGGTGACGAGTGTCCCCGTGGCATTCGTGTAGGTATGCATGGATGTTGCCGCTTGAGAGTCAGACGTCAGCGTCAGCTGGAATTGTTCGGTCGTTTGATCATATGGCACATATACCGTATAGTCAGTCGTGTTGTCCGCATCAAATGGTGGTTGGAGTGGATAGATCGTTGGGTTGACTGACAGATCGAATGGAATGGCATAGGAGTCCTGTCGATAGACATCGAACGTGTAATAGAGTTGAGTGCCATCCTGTGCGGTGCTCAGCAGCGTGATGAGATTGTGACCAGTCGTCAATGGCACTGCCGCAATGTCATGATGGCGTGTGTCCAAGCCAGACAAGGATGGAACGAAGGAAGTGCTGGACGCTGGCTGATAGGTGAGCGTGGCCGTGGCAGACTGTGTCACCACACTCATATCGATGCTTGAGATGGCTGAGCGCACGATGAGATGGTAGGGTCCCAACTCTGTTGGGCTGAATGCTGGTTGCATGGGCTCGACCAAGGTCTGAGTGAATGTGACAGTGTCAATGCGAGCATTATCATCGAGTCGAGTAATGTCAAAGTGATAGGTTGTGTTCGTCTTTCCATCTTCACTGACAACGATGATATCGATCGTATTGCCACCCGTCTCCAATGGCAGCTCACCCATGACCTCACCCAATGTTACATCAGGTGGGTTGGCACACACGGGTTCACCACCATTGAGAATGAAGCAGACGTCACTGGTTGGGGACTCAGGGACGGGGATCAGACTGAAATTCGCCGTATCAGCTGGGACGGTGAGATTGTAATGAGTGATGGACTCATTGAATGGAGGATACAAGCCCGTCGCTGGAGTCGTGCTTGCATTGGTATGAACCACACACAATGGGCATACGATGCCGCCGAGTGATGAGTCGGATGATAGATGTCGCACATGGAGTGTATACGTGTTCGTCTGTGTGCCATCCTCACTGGTGACGACGACTTCAAATCGATTGTTGTATCGTAGCGTGAGTGTTGGTGATGCACCATCCATGAATGTTTGTTGTGTGAGTATGGGAGTGGGTGTTGCATTCGGGTCGACTGGATCTAATTCGATCTGATTGAATCGCTCCGTTGCACCTGGATGATTGGTGACGGCGAGTATGGCCAGTGCTGAGACATCCGATGGGAGCTCCATGCCATAATTGAATGTCAGTCGTTCAAAGAACGGTGAGATCTTGTAGCTTGGATCAAGTGATGTGTCGAATGAGGCAAGTGTGGCATCATTGGAGGCGCGATAGAGCGTGATGGAATAGAGGAGAGTATTGGAATCCTCTGCCGTACATTGCAAGTCCAATGTATTGTTACCCAGATCCAATGCCAATACTCCCGTCATCGAGCTCGTCAACGGTAGCCATTGTGCCGAGTTGAGACGGAAGACAAGTTGAGCATGTGGTGAGGTCGGCATCGCCGTGCATGTGACATTCGCAGTGGCGGGTGACACGACACGATAGCCAGTCGTGCGACCATTCACGTATGGCGGCTGCATGGGATAGCCACACTCAAGCAGCAGAAGACTACAGTCAGCCGATTTACGATATAAGCCAATGATATACGTCGTGGAATGAATGCCGTCCTCAGCTGTGTTGGTGACATAGACGAATGAGCTGCCAACTGGCCATTGTGTGAGATTGGATGCGTAGTCGGGCGGCAAGGGGATTAAGGGTCCACTGGGTTCACACGCATAGAACGTGACCGTACTGCGCGGACTCGAACTGGTCCAGCTTACAACACCAGCACTCTCAGCATTCGACAGTACGACTGGATAGAATGTCTGAGCAGAGTCGAATGGAATGGCCGCTTGACATGGTGTGAGTGAGAGTGAGGTGAGAGTCGAGACGGAGCTGACGGTATGCACAGTGATGGTATAATCCTTGATCGTTCCATCCTCAGCGATGACACGCACAATGATCGTGACATCACTTCCATCTGCATGTTGTGGCACGCTTCCATTGAACGTCGTCGTCCATTCCCCACCATCGACCTGATACTCGATCGTACTGGTTGGACTCGTCGGCTCAGGCACGATCGTCACATTCGGAGCACCGGATGGAATATTCACTGTATACTCACTCTCATCAGACTGGAAGGATGGCTGAAGAGGGAATGGCAGAGTGGTGAGATCGCCTAACGATGCATCATTACTGATGACATGAACGAGTAAGCGATAATCTTGCGTGCGGCCTGATTCAGCCGTCACACGAATGGTGACATTCTGATCGCCTGGCTGAAGGCCGATGGCTTGACTTAATGTGTTAGCAGCGTACGGAACATTGCATCCGATGCCCACCCAACAGAGTTGTTGCGTTGCCGCAGCGGATGTTGGGGCCGACAGAAACTGCATGGCTGATGTGCCCGATACGAATGTGAGCACATAGTTCAGTGTGGCAGGTTCGAATGAGGGGGAGAGCTCCGAGCCAGTGGATGGAGAGGCAACCATGGATTGCAACGATGCATCATCACTGGCGACATGAACGGTGATCGTATAGGTCTTCGTGGTTGTACCATCCTCTGCTGTACATGTGATATGAATGGGAGTATCGGCATTGGGTGGGATGGCGATGGCCCCACCAGCGATGGGTTGACCATTGGGTGTCGCCACTGCCGTGCCGCTATCGACAGCATAGCGCAGTGTCGCTAGATGGTATGTGGGTGTGGGTGTGAGTGAGATGGATGAGGTCGATGCTGATACAGCCAATGTATAACTCGTCGTCGCGGATGAAAAGGAAGGGACGAGTGCGGATGGGCTGACCAGCAGACTGGAGAGGCTTGCATCACTACTCTTACGATGCATATTGACAGCATAGATTGACTCCGTGACATTATCATCAGCGATGACTCTGATGAGTAGTTGATTATCCCCGACCTGTAATGTTGGCAATGTGATGGATGCACCTGAATTATCAAACGGTGTCCATGTGGCGCCACCATCAGTCGAGTAGGATTGCGTCGCGCCACCATGGTTGACGCTGGATGAGAAGGAGACATCGGAGGTGGAAGGGGGGAAGTAGACCGTATAATTCTGTTCCGCCGGATCGAATGCTGGTGACAACGGGGTCGGAGGGAAGAAAGTAATGCCACTCAAAGTGGAGTCGGTCGAAACGCGATCAACCGTGACAGTATAGATGGTTGTTGACGTTCCATCCTCTGATACCACGGTGAATGCGATCGTATTCACACCGAGTTGCAAGGCTATCGATGGAGTGGATGTGGCATAAGCAAGAGCCACGCTCGATCCACCATTGACCGTATAGGACACACTCGCCAAAGGAGACTCGGTGACGGGCTTGAAGCTGGTGACATTGACACTGTTACCAACCGTACGTGCATAGGTGTGAGTGCTGGATGCAAAGCCATTGACAACGGGTGAGTCAAGTGCAATGAGGAGTGAGGATGCCGATGCACGATGCACAACGATGGTGTAGTTGAGTTTCGTCCATGGCTCCTGACTGGTCACTTCTAAATAGATCGGATTATCGCCAACCACCAACGGCAATGGAGCACTCGTACTGTCTGGAGCGAATGTTGGAGTACATGCGCCACTATCCAAACTACACACACGCTGTGATGCGAATTCATTCGTTGGCTTCGATTGCACAGCTATCTCTGCCACGCTATTCTCAACCGTCACCGTGTAGGAATGGACGGATGAATCGAAGTCCGGTGATAAGCCACTACCAGGTGGGACGGTAGTCAGACTGAATGCCGTGGCGTCATTACTGGCACGATGAATGATGACATGATAGGTCACATGCCTTCCACTCTCCGCTGTCACTTGTATATCGACATAGGTATCACCACTCGCCTCCAATGTAATATTGTTGAATGATGCATCTTGATAGGCCGCGCCTTGTCGCGAGTATGTGATCGTACTGTGTGGGTTGGTGGCCACTGGGAAGAGTTGGACATTCGCCGCGGATGATGCGACATACACATCATACGAGGTCACATTCGACGCGAATGACGGGGTCAGACCAGTGGCAGTATTCGTAATTGTTAGAGCCTTGAGTGTCGCCACGTCACTCACAACGTGAATGGTCACGTCATAGCGCCCTTTGATACTCCTCTCCTCCGCACTCACTAAGACGCTGACATTGACATCCCCACCTGCAATGAGTGCAACATCATCACTGTATCCACCAGAGGGATACGTACTCGTGCATGTTGCCTCATCCTCAGCCAGACACAGTTGTTGAATGGCTAATGGGTTCGACGGGCTGGATTGAATCTTGATGGAGTTGGTGCCAACAGGGACGACGACACGGTAGGAACGAATGGATGAATCAAACAACGGTACAGGACCAGACCCATCGGGTACAGTCGAGAGGGAGGATAGTGTCGTATCAGGTGAGGTCTGATAGATCTTCCATGCGTACGCCACTGACTTGGTCTTGTCCTGTGATTGAACAATGAGCGTCAGCGTATTCCATCCTTCCACGACTGTCAGTGGTTGGGATGTGGCACCTGACGCCAACTGTAATGCTCCCGATGCCCCCATCGAATAATTCATCGTACTCGTCGCAACGATAGGGGTCGCACGAAACGTGAATGGGTTGACAGTGGAAGAGATGGTGCTGTTATACTCAAGAATGTTGTAGAAGAAAGTCGGATTGGGTGTGGCATACACGGAGGATAATGAGGCGAGGTAAGCATTGTTACCAAGCTTCGTCACCTTGATCGTATATGTACCAAATGTGACGGTATCTTCCGCTTGTACTTCAATGGTGACGATCGTATCACCCACTGTCAGATTCTTCAACGTCTGTGTGGTGACCGCTGGCAGCCATGCACTCCACTCACTGTCATTGCCCAACTTATATCTCTGTGTGGCGAATGCATTGGATGTCTGACTGGTGAAGATGACATCAGGTGAGTAGTAGTCACTTTGCATGGAGTATGCGTGAGTGAGGCTGTTGAATGTCGGCACCAGGCCTGAGCCGGCTGGATCGGCATCGACTGCTGCGAGTGTGGCGTCACTGCTGATACGATGGACATGAACCTTGTAAATGCGGCTTTTCATCGTATCCTCACTCAACGTAGCGAATGTAATCGTTTGATCACCAACAGCAAGGGAGTAGGTGGCTGGAGTAGTGGATGCGTGTGCAACAGCCGGCTCCGCATCGTATTGTGCCGTCATGCTTGCCAGTGGATACATCAATATCGGTGTGCATGTGAGGCCCGTCACACTATTGGCAACACGAATCGAGTAGTCACCTATGTCTGCATCAAACACTGGTGTGAATGCTTCTGAGCATGTCAATGAGTTTAGTCTTGGTTCATTCGACAGTCGATGTACATGGAATGTGTAGTATGCGATGGTTGCCGGTGGCGTGAGGAATTGATCCTCCGCAATTCCTTTGACTGCGACCCAATTATCCCCTACCTCCAATGGGTAGTTAGGCGACGATGTGCCAGATTGGATCTGTGTCGTGAAGCTCATAGCCAGCGGGTTCGAGATGGTGTTACCACCAGTCGTGGTGAAGGTCGTACCCAGAGGATAGTTCTGAGTTGGGGTCAACCCAATCAGCTGCGACGCGTATTGAACCGTCAGTGAGTAGTTGTACGTCAAGCGATCATATGCTGGAGTCAATCCAGATCCAATGGGCTGGACCCCAATACTGCTCATGGTCGGGTCATTACTGATGCGATGAACGATGACGGTCGTGATGCGCGTTTCCAGCGTGTCCTCTGACACTTGCTTCCATTGAAAGAGATTATCACCGACTTGCAAGGGCAAGGCTGGAGTGGGCACGCCAGACGCGATGGGGAGCCAGGTAGATGGGGCACCTGGGGCGGTATAATAACCATGGGCCAACGGGTAGTTGTACACACCAGTAACGGTGATGGTATCATTCCAATGGGGATAATCCACATGGTAGGAATATGTGTTGGTTTGCCATACCGGGTTGAGGTTGGCCACACCAGTTGGATTGATGACGAATGATGCCAACTGTGCGTCATTACTCAATCGATGAATGTTGATTTGATAGGACTTTGTATATTTGAGCGACTCCGATGTCACCGTGAATATGATGGGAGTCGTACCGGGAATGACGGGTAAGGGTACATTGACCGTGTATTGATTGGTCAAGATTCCACTCTGTGATGAGAGTGGATTACCGAATTGATAGACCATCGTGGCGCCACCAAACTGCTCACGTGGATTGCCCGGTGGATAGGACAGGGTCGCCCTGGCTTGGACACTCGTCACCGCATGGGGGACAGTCATGCTGCGATACACAGAGTTCGACGATGAGAAGGCTTGATTCAATGGTTGGGAGAGCCAGAGGTCAGAGAGTGTGGCATCATCACTCATACAATATTGCACGGTCGATGTCCATGAATGGGCTGCATAGCATTGCCATGGTGTACCGAACAATGAATAACCAGCATCACACGCCATGCTGCATGTATTGGGTGAGTAGGTGGATGAGCCACTCGCGAGTGGATAGGAACATGAGCCACGTTGGCCATTGCGTGGTGTTGCAATGTAGCATGGGTCAGGTGAGCACCATTGACTTCCTTGTTGGATTCCAGTTGTACATCCAATCGACGATGACCCTTGTCGTGTGAAGTAGTATGTTGGTCCTCGATTACATGCCAGGCCACATGTCGATCCCGATGGCAGCGACGATGGACAGGACCCCATGGTGCCATCCGCCGGCGGGGAGATCGGACACGGATTGGGATGGCACCACTGCGAACCAATGAAATTACCGAGAGAACACTTAGGCGAAGGGTTCATCAAGGTATAACCAGAGTTGCACGTGTGCGAGCAGTATGATCCAGATGGCACATAGCCACATGTGCCAACCCCACCATTGGTGATGGCACCGCCATAGCATGGGTTCGGGTCACAACGCTGACTATTCTGGAACGATCCAAGCTTACATAGACGAGGATTCCCCACACGATGGTACCCAGAATCGCACCCATGATTACATGTATCGCCACTGGCCACCCAACCACAACCACCAACCGTACCATGAGGGATGGCACCAGCTGAGCATGGCTTGGGGTCACAGGTTTGTCTGGCCGTTGCCCATGAACCATTCGAACCACACTTTCGATTCTTCTTGCTTTTCTGGTACCCAGAGTCGCAATTGACCGAGCAGTAATTCCCTGCTGGTACGCTGTCACATGTCCCTCTGCTTCCATGCGGCGGTGCGCTTTGAGAACATTTCGGTGGTGGAGGTGGCTGAGGCGGCACACAATACTCCTTGCGCAATGTACCGCCCATACAAGTCGTACAGGTACCAGATGGACCATAGGCCGACGCACAGTTACCACCACCATACCTCGCACGACCACTGTATTGACCAGGGACACTGCACCAAGTATTGCACCAAGACCAGCCACTGCCAAAGCAGCCCGTTCCACTCGTCGCATATTGTGGCGCTGACCAGCCACATGGATACGCAGAAACGGGAAGGAGGAAGGAGGACGAGAAGGAGGACGAGATGGAGAAGGAGAGGGACGCGGATGGAGAATGGCCGCCTATGTCTGCGCCAACGCTGCCATCAAGATGCTGCTCGCTATCGTTGCTGGTATGAGCAATGATCGCGACGGTAAGAACAAGCACGCTGAGGATGCGCATGACATGGCCATGTGACTGCATCCTGCTCCTGCTCCTGCTCCTCATCCTGCTGCTGGTGTTGTTGTTGTTGTTGTTGCGACTCCCCCTGGCACTGTCACTGGTACTGCCACTGCCACTGCCATTGCCGTCAGCCTCAATCGATGAGGGAGGACAATGACAAGGGGAACGTGAAGGGGATCGAGGCTGAGTCAACATGACTAACATGATGACGGAAAATGGAATGGAAGAACCAACACGTCAACTCCAATGAGGACAGCTGATGACGGCGCAGCGCGATGAGAGGAGAAGAATGGGGATGGGAATGGGAATGGGGATGAGAATGAGAATGGTCTGCTCACTCCGTATGCCAGCTTCTCTTCGCTTCTCTTCTCTTTTCTTGTTGTGTTGAGGCCAACACGGTGCAGATGAGGATGAGGATGAAGGTCAAGGGGAATGTGCAGGTGAAGCTGCAGGTGAAGGGTTCGTGCCGATGCTGCTGACGCTGACGCTGACGGACCCCACCTCACACTCACACTCCCACTCACTCTCACTCCAATGCAATGCAATGCACTGCACTGAAATGCAGTACAATACAATACAATGCGATGCGATGCGATGCAACGTGAGGTGTTGATGCTTTTGATCGCTCTCTCTTGCTCTCTCTCTGTCTCTTACTCTCCGCTGCACACTGAACCGCACAGTCGACTCGTCGATCTGTCAAGCAAATCGAGCCCAACCGTGCACAGCAAGGCAACAAGGAGGAAGAAGCAAGGAAGAAGGAAGGAAGGAAGGAAGAAGAATGAGGGGAGGGGAGGGGATGGGATGAATGGGAGGGAGGACAGGGG
>Ga0256777_1000059_pt1 | contig 18511 bp, 2 predicted proteins | sample MC6MC0928MT_FD_186042 | JGI IMG/M metagenome (GOLD analysis project Ga0256777, IMG submission 186042) | Metatranscriptome of enriched soil aggregate microbial communities from Iowa State University, Ames, United States - MC6-MC0928-MT... | ecosystem: Environmental > Terrestrial > Soil >... | reverse complement strand
TGAACTTGGTGAAGCAGGGTCACTTTGAATGTTCAAGCAAAGCCCGAAGATCGTGATGATGACGAGACGAGTGATGCATTCATTCATGCATTCATTCATATACAGAATAATACACACTGAATCCAGGTAAGACGAACTAAAACAGAGATGCGGGAAGGAGGAGAGTAACCAAAGCTGTCCGTGCTCTGGAAACATGACGAGCAGCGGCGGCGGTGGCATGGCGTTGTCATTCGCACGGCCCAGCCAAGTTCTCCAAGTGGTTGAATAAATGACAGCATGACAGCAGACATAGCGGTGGCGACACAGCGCACATCAGCGTATTCGAGTTAATAGTATGCATACTCATGATGAGGTGGGTAAAATATTTGTGGCTTGTTGCATATCGATGGGTCATTGGTTGTCATCTCATTGTCACAGCGGCGAAAGCCTTCAGCCGTGTCCACCTCGCTCACAGTCTCAGTGCAAGCCCTCACTTTGAAATCGGTCACACACATCTCAACACCTCAACTCGTCGCTTGTTAGATCCGTATTGCCGAGAATAGCCATCCACCTTAGTGCCTTGGAATAGTTGCTCTCGAGCTTTTCATCTGCCAACACAGGTCGCAGGGTTCGGTTCGATCACCTGTGCAGACGTCCCCACTTCCTCTCTTACTCCCACTCAGCATGGATGAGTACAAGCACGCAGCAGGCACAGCACACTTCCACTCACAGAAAGACGATGTGAAGGAACAAGGGACATTCCCGTTCGACACGTCAGCGGCATCATGGCAAAACCAGAATGGAATGAATGCAGCAGCGGCAACTGCCCTGTCATACAAAACTCCTTTCGACTCACCCTCTCCTGTCCCACCAGCCACCAATGGCAGTGTTTCTGACCTTCAACCTGGTGCGAATGAAAAGAATGGAACGGTCAATGGCATTGGCATTGGCAATGGTGATATGGCAGGATTGACAATGACAGTCGAGCCGAGTGTGGCGGATGAGATTGCTGCAGCGATGGCTCGATTGAGAGCGGCATCATCATCATCCTCATCCAAACCTAAACATGCTCGATCACAATCATTAGTTGACATCGGTGTTACCTCGCAGCCAGATCAAAATGCAACAACCAGCACAGCAAGGCATGAGAAGAAGAAGAAGCCATCTCTGCAACGGTCAAAATCGACTGCGGTAGATCGACGAACAACAGGTAAATCACGCGAATCATCGACTGTCGCTTCGTCTTCATCATCCACGTCCACTTCCTCCTCTTCTTCTTCCTCTTCCTCGTCCGATGTGGACCCGTTCAGCGAGTCTGTCATCCCTGCCATCGTCGTTGATAAAGCGTTCCTCGCTCGTCGTGCATCCGAACCAACATTGGGATCGAGACGGGCTGCACTACAAGCGCAACAATCTCAAGTTAGCGCTGCAGCTGCCAGTGCACAAAGTCAAAGCCCAGCACAACAACGAAGACAAAGTCTACCGCATATTGATGTGAATGCACCAACAGTGAAGAGGTCAGCGAGCGAAAGGATACCCATGCCAAGGAAGAGAGACGATGAAACAGCTGCAGCCATGGCAGCGAAGGGCATGCTTGCTCCAGGCAATCCACTCGTTGAACCCATCACTCCTCGTCGTCAATGTGAGCAATGTAATGGCACAGCATTTGCACATGGTCTATGCGCCTTACATCTGACCTCGAAGCACGCTTCCTCCACTCCGACGAGCCAAATTCGTTCCATCTGGAATGTATGGCGACTCTCTGTCCAAGATCGTCCGGGAGACTTGCTCAGATTGAGTTGGTGCTTCTGGAAGAAAGGAGAACAATATCGCATTGAGATGTTGGAACATCCTGCCATTAGTGAACGATGTGTACTCGTCAATGGAAGTGTGACATTCCGTGGAGCTATTGCGAGTGGTATCTGGAAGCTCTCCATGGTGTGTGGACGGGGTCGTAGTTCAGCGTTTGAAGCGATCGTTCAAGCGACACCGAAATCGATGCATCGACCCTCCGTACAAGATGCAACATATGGAGGAGACTACTACTATGAACTGTGGATTGATGGCTTCCCATTTGTGGAGGCACAAAATAATTATATGTCGGAACTGGGAGCGGCATTACAAGTACGAAGACAGGAGGAAGCAGATGAAGAGAAGAAAAGACGCAAGAAGGAAAGGAAAATGAAGGAAGGTGAGAGTGGAAGTGATAGTGATGGAGAAGGGATTGACGTGATCAAGCTCATGCGTGAGGAATTGCTACGTGATCGACAGTACATCTCTCAACACTGGTCACGCATCATCACACAAACCACGACCTCACTCAACAATCCCAAATGTATCGCCGTATGGAATTTCACCATTCAAGGCAAGAAGCATCGAATTGAATGTCACCATTCACAAGCGGGAGGGAAGAGGGTCATCACATTGGATGGTCGAACAGTCGTCAAGGAGAAACCTGGGATCATCCAAGGATACCTGTTGAGGAAACCGAGTGTACACGTATTGAATATCGAGGGCAAGAAAGTTGAAGTACGCATTGTCAAGATTCAAGATTTGTTCGAATATGACTTACATATTGATGGTGTTCCATTCTCCAAGTGTATGAAGCCGATTCTTGATTATTGTGGTGGCATTGTTGATGTGGATGATTTCTTACAACAACAAGCGATCGAGCAGCAACGTCGATTGGAGAGGGAGAGACAAAGACGAAAAGATCCAAGGTTGGTCGACGAGTCGCCATGAGCAGGATTCAGGACCAGGCGCGAGTCCATTGGCATGAAATGAAGGCAAAGGGCACAACCGCTGTCTAGATCGAGATTGCAACACCGATTGTTAGCCGTAGTTGTTGGCAGGAGGGTCAAGGTTTTGAAATCCAGCATGTTTTTCCTGCACAAAACTTGACCGTCAACACGGATTCTGCGCGCTCTCACGGCTGCTTGAAGAATGAAGCTACAATGTTTTTCATGTATAACATTTGAACTATTTTTGACCCTTTCATGTCTGCTTCCTAGCTCAAAATTGGTTGACAATGAATTGAAAATGATTATGTTTTATGGCATCTGGGGCCTGTTAGGCTGCGCTGAAAGCCGCATTCCGACATCTTTCTCTTCAAACAAATTGTGACCAAGTGTCCAAATAATGATTGGATGACCTGTGGTTCTGATCTGTCGATGTAGACACGCAAAAGAATCCTTCATGTCTGATGAGAGTGGGTGAAAAGTGGAGTGAGATGTGTTTGAAATGCGCTGGCATTGTCATTCGCCTTGAGATAGGGATGCCGGTGATGGTAGTGCACGTGGCGCCATGTTGATGATGAGTAAGTGGACAGGTATGATTGTGCTGCGATGCCAGCATATTCGACGCAAAGATGGAGAGATTGATCGTACTACGAAAGCAATGGTGCATGAATTGCGGTGTCGTGTGGAGCTTAGCTGTTGATCGATGAGCAATGAGTGATGGCAAGCAATAACTTGTCGCGCAATGTCTCATATTCACTGTAGTTGGGAATGTTGAGATTGAAGAAACATGTCTCAGCCGTGGGAAGGTCATTGGGACCAGCTGACTCGAGGATATTCACCTTCATCCTCCACATATTCTCCTTTCCTGATTCCGGTGGCAATCTTGATCTCGCCCATGCAAATTGCATAAATTTCGCTCGATCCTCCTCACCGAATTCATGGAGTGCCTTCCAGAAATCCCGAACGATCCTCGACCGAGCCCCGAATTTCGCGGGAGCATACACCGTGTGACGAGAGAGGAAATCCAGATCGAGATGCGGACTACCACACACACGTAGCTCCAACTCCCGCCAACTCAATAATTCACATGCGGCACGAGGAACCACACTCCATAGACCTGCTTGAATATGACTGACAACAATGCGACATTCATCCAAGCGTGCGCGTAGGACCGCTTTCGCATATTTGAATCGCTCTTCATATGTGACATTCCTCGCAGCGCCACCAGGAAGCAGTTCCATTTGTGTGGTGCCATCTGAAAGAGTCGTCGTCCAATTGAGTGCATCGGCATAGGCCTCCTCGAACTCCTCCTTCGTCAGGGGCTGTCCAGTCAGTGCGCTCCGGAAGTGCAAGTTCTTGTAGGCAGTATAGTCGATCGTGGCAAGATCATTCATGCCAACTCGTTCTTGCTGGATCAACTTCCACATGAATGGTGACACATCAATATCCAACACTCCTTGACTGCGTATCGCCACTCCCAGCAGTTGTCCAAAATGGTATGCGGCTTCAAAGCAGGATGAGACGCCAGGTGCCAACCCATCAACATGATCGGACGAGCCAGAGTAAGGTCGTGGATTCAAGATGAGTTTATTTCGGTCCAATCCAGTATCATGATGGAAGTTCGGTGTTTGAATGAATAATGATCCCTTCAGATTCGTGTTGCGTAGATCGGAGCAGATCTCGGTGAGTGATTGCCGAAATGGTCCAGGCAGTCCTTCCGCTCCTCGATTATGTATACCTTTGAAACGAACTTTCCATGTGATGTCACCCAGCCGGCCACGGAGGTGTGCTTCAGGTGTGACACGGAGGGATTTGCACAGTTGAGACCAGACGGAATCACCGTCATCCTCAGAGGTGGCAGAAGCCGATGATACTGATTGTGATGATGGTGAATCTCCATTGAAGAATGCACGCTCCTTCACTGTTGTGAACATCAGCTCTGGTAGCCATCTTTCAGGCGTGGCTGTCACATTGATCAACTCATCGAATAATCGATAGCGTACGGATCGAGGAAGGATTCGAAGAGGCGCTTCAATGAGCAGGGGCCAGATAGTTGAGCGGAAGTCCAATAACATGACGGCTGCATCAAACGCTGGTGACTGTCCACGGAGGAGGTTACAATCGTTACATATACATCGAGGTCCACGGCTTGAATGCGTCGATGAGAGTGATAATCCAACAGAACAACATTTGAAGACGAAACTTCTTTCAATGAGCAGATGCATCATATCGAGTAAGATCGGCATCTCACCACTCACGAACGATAGAACGCCCTCACCGCGTGGCGATGATGATGATGACGACGACGACGACGACGAGGATGAGGATGAATAAGCCGGCTGCGACTCACCACCAGTAGATGAGGACGGCAACGTTGTCTGCTCCGGATCCTGTTCGCTCGTATCCATTTCAACATCGTCATCATGATGGATACGAGCTTCGCCCCTCTCGTTGCCATCGCCACTTCCACTTCCACTCCTGCTTCGACTCCGCCATGTTGGTGGGAGAGACATGTTTCCATTTCCATCGTCTGGTCCCGGAGGTGGAGTGGTGTAGACACTGGGTGAGGATGGAGAGTCGGGTGAGGATGGTGGAGAGGGTGAGACGGATGAGTCGAACGTTACATGCATATCATCGGCATGACGACGTGTCTGACTTGCATCATGTGTAGTAATAGGTTTGACACTACGAGGTTTTGGCAAGGATACATCGACTCGATTATGGCTGACTTGATGCCATGCATCCTGTCCATACAATGCTGCCGCCTTCTTGACTGTTGTTTCACACATCATACAAGTGATGATCAATTCAACCATCCGATGTGTATACGAGCTGAATAGAGGCCAATTCTCTTTCTCCTGTGTGTAACGATCACGAAGCTCCGATACGAACACATGAGTCCAACTCCATGATTGTGTATGCAATGCTGCGAGAAGCGGTGAAGGCAGTGTGCGACGATCTTGGGATTGTGCGGCGATGGTTGGTGGCGATTCCGTTTTGGACTCCTCCAATTCCACTTGGATACTCCTCGTACACTCCAGTAGTAAATGTGCCAGCAACTCGAAGCAGCGTCCTTTGAATTGTGCGGAGGGCCATGGACACATTCGTTGGAATGATGCCAGGAATTCAATGACTTCCTTCGACAGTTGAAGGAGCAACAAATCGAGATCGTCGAGGGAGTCACGACTCATGTCGATCGAAGTATTCGTACGACATTCACGACGAAGGTGTAGGAGTAGCTCGCCGAATGCGAGGAGTGATTCAAAGCTCTTCGTGGAGAATGGTAGAGTGAGAATACTGAAATCATCATCCGCCTCCTCGGCATCATCAACAGTCTGTCGCTTCTTGGAGCCTGTCGACGCACTGACGAGATAGACTGGGTTGGGCAGCAATAATGGAGAGGCACCTGCACGAAGCACCGGAACGTGCTTGAGACGCACCAATGGGACGACAGTTGATGGATCCACTGCTTCATTCTCATTCACATGTGACGTGGATGACAGTTGCTGTGGTTGATCATCGGATGCGGTTGGTGAATCTAGCATGGTGACATTATCAGGAAGTCTCGGAGATGGTGATGGTGATCCATACCATTCTCCAGCCAATTCAGTCGGATGATGCTTCCTACCATTGCCTGCTCCTGCTCTTGCTCCTCCACTCTCCATCTCCTTGCGTCTCTGCTCCGCTTCCTCGACACTTTCAACAAAGTCGACTTCAAAATTCGGTTGGGAGCTACGTGTCCATGCCACAACCAAGGATCCACAGCCTGGGTGGGATGAGCTCAATCGAACGATCTGGCCGGGTCGAACAATTTGGATCGATGCATGCGCCGGAGGATCGGAAGATGAACGATGCGAGATTGACGAAAGATCAGATTGGACCTTTTCAACCAACTCACTGCAACGAGAACGAAGGAATGCCACACGTTCACCACTGAGATCAAGCTGGGATGTGGATAGTTGTGCCCGTGGTGAAGGTGCTGCAGAATCTGAGCCCGATGCAACCAGCGATGGCTCATGCAGCACCAATGTTGTCAACGCACCGATCAAGTTGAGCCTATCCATCTCGGCCGTTGTTGGTTGACGTCCTTGTCGCTCACTCAACCATGCTTGTAGAACGAGTGGGTCAGCACTTGCCGCATCATTGATAGTCGGATCGGTTGGTTCCTCCATTGTCCCTGTTGGATCGGAGCTGTATCGACGACTCATGGGAGCATGTGTCGCTGAGCTCGTCTCCTCACTTCCAGTAAATCCCGTACTTGCCACACCAGCTGATGTCAGTTCCATCGCTGTTGGTACTGTTTCTGCGTCGTTCGCATTGTTGTTGTTTGTCGATGGAGTTGATTGAGATGGTTGATCTTCTTTTTGTTCTTGTTCTTTCTGCTCCATTGGTGGCTCAGGCTTGAATGTATGTTGTCTCTTCCACCTATCTTCCGCCTGTTGCACCGCGTTCTCATCCAACGTTGGTCGATGATTTGGATGGAGCACGATGGTTGATTCACAAATATTATGCGGGGTGGTTGCCGTCAGTTGTACACCACTTGGGCAAGGTGAAGTAGGTTCAATGATGCGATGAGATGATTGAGGCAGGGAGGAGAGCATCTCTGTGAAGGATGTGAGGAGTGCCGATGCCGCGGCTGAAGTGGATGGGTCAGCCTTCTGTGGCGACGGTAATGCAGGTAGAGATGCTGCTGGCCATGTCGGTGACAGCATGTTCGGCACTTCCTCGTCTGCTCCAGCGGCGATCAGCAACGTTGGTGAGATGGGAGATGGTGCTGCTTCCAAAACGGTTTGAGTTGCAGGAAGATCGAGATGTTCCATCATTGCTGCTGCAGTCGATTGGTGAAACTGCGCTGCATCGGAACTCTTCCCTGTTGTCTGTGACATGGCTGCATTGACGGTTGATGAAGTTGTGACATTCGCTTTGATCATTGCTTGGATCAATTGTGAGCACCTTCTTCCAATCATCTTACATTCCCGCTGTGCCAATGCATTGGCAACCTGTTTCGAATCCAACTGCAACAATGCCGGCAAGGAGATGTGTGGTGTGTCAACCTTATCCAATCTTCGTAGTAATTCCAATCGTGTCCAAAAGCAGAGTAGACTGCCGTAGTCACGATCGAGTAACTGTACTTGTGCCAATGTCTCGAATCGTTGTCCACCACTGTCATCTCCAGATTCATGGCTCCGGCTATCCGCTACATGGCGTGGAGCACGAGCCAATTTCGTGATGACTGCACGCTGGCCAACTAGTCCGATCAATTGTGAACCATGCCCACCGATCCCATGCCAACTCACTGCATCCTTCCTGCCCAAACTACTGCCTCCATGCCTTCGTGGCTTGCGCTGATGGAATGCGGATGCAGCTGCTCCTAAACCTTTCTTCGTGAGAATTCGATCCGAGTTTGTCGGTAAAGTCTCATCCCATTTGGATGGCCATCCAACATAGTGGATCCGAATCAATCCAACACCACTTCCTGACAATGATCCACCATCCAATAATCGACAGTCTAAGATCTGTGCCTCACACAGCTTGTTCACGGTGTCCAATACCATGAGACGATCACCGATCGCATATTCAGTTGGCACATCCAACAAGCCTCGTCCCAATTGATGCAAACTCAATAGATCGATACAACCAGCAGTCAACAGGACTTCAGTGCCAATATGAGGAGGCGAGGTGTCAACCTTGTGTACGAGAGTGCCACCTGTACTTGCAACTGCATGCGTGAGTGGATAGGAGTATGCATCACTCATTGCAATGCTTGCTACTTGTCTCCTCAAATCCTTCGCCAATATTCTTGCAGCTTCATCACGTTCCGCTCGTAATCGCTCGATGACTGCTTTGCCATAGATCTTCACCTTGCGAATGAATCGATCACTCTCCAATCGTACTAGTGCTGCCTCAAACAGTGATGGCAGACGAATTCGATCGGTGGGCTTCGGTTGGGATCCAGGTGTGGCGAGTGTGGACATCGGGATCCATTCACGATACATATCATCCCATGCAACAAAATGGATCAATACATGTTGACGAGGATTGGACAACGAGCCTTTCCAGCCGATGATTTGACCCAGGTACCAATCGCCATATGAATCACGTGCATCCACCCAATCGTATAGTTGCCATTGATCAGGATCACGACTTTGCTCATGAGCAACGGCAGCGATATGCGCGACCAATGAAGCGCGCTCCTCCTGGGTTGTAGTGCGAACATATTTGGCCTGAAGGTTGGAAAGAGGCGGCGAGGCTTGTGGTGACCCAGTGGCAGTGGCAGTAGCAGAGGGTGGTGCTGGAACTTCGGGAGAAGGGGATGTGATGACGGAGCCAATGGAGGATGGCGGTGGCGGTGATACCGCACCCATTCCGCCAGCCGATACAGTCGGTTCAACAGCATTTGGTGATTGTGGGCTTTCATGTTGTTGTGGCATATCAATATCCATTTCTTGTGATGATGGCTCTTCCCTCACTGTCTCACTTCTCAGCCGTCTCTGGCTGGTCGTTGGCTGTGGACTTGTATGGCGTGATGCAGCGGGAGTGATGGACGTGAGTACACCAGTTTGCCCATTTGGACCAATGATGACTCGACGTCTCATCAGCGCTAAATGACCTGGTTCAGGGATGATGGATGGAAGCGTGGAGGCGGCAGATGGAGCACGGCGTGGAGTGGTTGCCGTAGTCGCTGCTGCAGCACTGTCAACACCCTCACCTGGTGCACCTGGCAGAGCTCCACCAATGGTTGCTTCCTCCATCGCTGCCTCCCATCGTTTCTCACCCCACATCTCCGGTCGGCATGACTCACCAACAACGACTTCCACCACTTCCGCTTCTGCTTCTTCCTCGTGCTCATGCTGGCTGGGTAACGGTAGTAACAGACGCGACAAAGATTCAGACAGGCCAAAATCAGACAGACTGAGCAATCGAGGCACGGATGGATCATCTGCCGCCGCAGCCAAACTTCCTCGGCTTCTTGGTGCCATCTCCTTTGACTCTGCTCGTTCACTGTTGGGAGTGTGCGTGGGCAATTGAACGATGATGACTCCACTCTCATCGGGACCTGATGATGGTTGCATACTTGCATCAGACGACACTGTTTCATTTGGTGGAGTCGCAATGAGTGGGAACAGTAATAATCGTGGCAGTAGTTGTGTCTGACGATTGACACGAGATGCACCTGGATGAGACTGGAAGAAATGTTGAAGTGCCGCCTTGATCATCTGACGGGATGTAAGAATGCCAGATGATGATGATGATGATGCGGAAGACGCATCAGCTTGCAACTGTGACAGAGGTATGAAGCTGACACGTTGTCGATCCGAGGTTTGTAATGCCATCTGTACATTGCTCGTTAACAATGGACTCGCTCGTCCATCCATACTCTCACTCATCGATGTATCCGTCGGTGCCCATCGTTGTGCATGCTTCGCTTCCGCTCGTAATAGTTCAAGAAGTCGACGAGAGAAGAGACTGCCGCTTTGTTCTAACTCATGAAGCGACAGTGAGATGAGAGTATGATCCAATCGATTGGAGATGGACAGCACCAGTGGGAGTAACGATGCAAAGTCCAGAGTGAACGTTGGTGCGCTTGATGCAGCCATCGGGAAAAGTTGCATGCTGAAGCCTGACGTAGATGGCGTAGGGGAAGGTGTGGGTGATGCACCTGGAGAAGGCATCGGTGACAGTTGTGGAGGCAATGCAACATTCACTGATCTCTCCGTTGTCTGTTGTTGACCCTGCTGCATATGTGAAAGAATGGAACCTTGCTCTTGAGGTTGTCCTGCTTGTGCATTGATCGTTTGCAACTCTGGTTCAGGTGACGGAGAGATATCCAGTATCGGTGATAATTGTGCAAATTGATAGGATTCACCACCACCACCTGTTGCTGAGGTGCCACCACTGCCACCACCAAGATTGAATGTCGTTGGCGAGAGTTCTGGCTGCATGGCCATCGCATCGGATGTTGGAGAGAGTGTCGGACTTCCAAATGGTGAGAAGGTGTGACTGGCGGTTGATACATGCTCCGATCGTCGTGTGCGCATTTTACCATGTGCGAGTGAACATGACAGCTGTGACATGAGCAAGTGCAAAAGCAACTTCTGTACTTGCATCCCCAGTAGTGGTAACATTTCCGATCGATCTGACAGTTTGATACTCGAAGTTGAATCATTCTCTCCTCGCTTTGATCCATGATCGCACATCTCAATCGTCGATTGCATTGCATTTCGAATGATCCGATTCAACTCATCTACTTGTGTCGTTGTTGTCACATTCATCGTGATGAGTGGTGGCGAGAGTGGTGGGAGCACCTTGACTTGATCAAAGGAGAATTCGAGCTCAGTTGGATCCAATGGATGAAATTCATGTCCTGCATCAAATGAAGCCGCGGCATCAGCTTTGGAGCCTTTACTGGATTTGGATGTTGTGTGGTAAGGCCTTGGCAGTTCCATTGGTCTCGATGGTTGCACTTGTACCAATACTCGACACAGATGTTCATCAACCATCGAGACAACTCCACGTATCCTTCGACAACCGACACCATTTTGCAGAAGCACTTCAACGAATGCACCAGGACGAAGCTGGAAGGTCAAGCTACCCAACGCTGCCAACGACGCGAATTGGAGGGGGATGGATGCGAGAAGTTCGTTGGTCGAGGAATCGATGGAGGATTTCGCTGGTGGTGTTGCATTGCTCCCATCACCGTTGGACGATCGTGACTCTTCATCGATAGTTGCAAGTACGCGCAACGACTGTGGTAAGCGCGCTACCTGTGCATGAAGGATTGGCATGATGACTCCTCTCCAATGTCTTTCTCGACACAAGCTTCTCAATGCCACAACCATCTCCTCCAACAATGTGATCGTGGCTTGATTGCAACTCGCATAGAAATGTGGATAATGCCTCCAGGTCTGATAGCCGCTCTCATGCCAGAATGGCGGACGTGTATCCTCACCGAATGATGGGAGGCTCGTCAGATGCGGGCTAAAGGGGCGAGCTGATTCGTGTTGCTGCTGGTGTTGGTCGGGTTGCCGAGATTCACCCTGATCCGAATGGGACACATCCATCATGTCAGCATCCGCTTCGGCATCACCCGTATGCTCCTCCTCACTGAGACTCCCACCCATTCGTGACATATGCACACTGAATGGTAAACGCGTGTTGGGAACCAGAGGTGAGAAGAGTCCACCACCCATATCCAGTATGCTCCTACCACTCGGTGCACGACGATGACTAGCCGCTGGTGTCGTTGTTGTGCCGGTTGGGGGAGTGGATGGGGATGGTGTCGTTTTCAAAGGGGGCATCGTCACACCTGCTTGATGGCACAAGCATGGAATGACACTATCAGCAACCAGCTTGGATCCGATTCTCTGTAACAATTGCTCCACGAAATATGTGGAAGCAGACGGAGGAAGGTTGGATGTGTGTTGTGAAAAAGTCGACGATGCTGCATTCGATTCCGTCGTTGTGTGTCCGGATCCGGTCGCTGCTTGGACATCCTGATCCAGCTGTTCAGGTTTGATTCGATGCATCTCCTGTGTGACCAATTGTACAATGACCGTCTGGATGGTTGGTGGTGCGACACTGCTCAATTGAAGCATTTGCATGAGTTGCAATGGATGAGCGATACGACGATGCCGAGCGAAATGCCACAAGACTCGAGCTAGATTCATCGTATACATCAAGCTGCCATCATCATGCTGCAGGGAGAGGCGAGATGGAGTGGAGGACAGGAGTGTTAACTGATGGAGTATGAGCGTGACGAATTGTCGGGCAACACTGCTCAACAGCACAGCATTGGGACTATTCGCTGCGGCCTGTTGACCATCACGACCAATGCCTGGTTGCGTCATTGGTTTCGATCCTGACTGCTGCTGCTGCTGTTGTTGCTGTTGCTGTTGTGCCAACACGAACAGCGTCAATGTTTTAAGCACCTGCCAAGAGAGGAATTTAAGATGATATGCAGCCGCATATTGAAGTGTTGGTGGGAGGGCCGGTGCTGTCGATTGTTGGTCAAAGATTGAAGACGATGTACTCACTTGTCGTGAGAGTGGCCGTGAAGGAATCTTTGGTGTGGTGAATGTGCTACTTGGCCATCCACCCGTCTGTGAAGATATCATCTCCACCTCTGCAGTACCAGACACAGACACCGCCGCTTGGATGGATTGGTCGATGTGTTGAATCGTTCGGAATAAACTGGCAAATGCTCCACATCCAACAAGTACATCCGTATCTTCGTCTACGAAATCAATCGACAGGAGTCGGAGGCAATTTCGAACACGTTGCCAGGCGATGTCACAATAGGCAATTGGAGCTGAAGCATGTGCATGTGCCGTTGAACCAACACTTGAGGCTCCAGAGAGTTGACGCATGGATGACAATGATGGTGTCACTGATACAGATGGTGGCGAAATCGCTGATGGAGGCGTTGTTGATGGTTGAAGTTGTTGATTAATCGCGGCGACCAGATGTTTGTAAAAATGTAGTAGGACTTGTTTCATTGTTTGACCACGAAGTACCAACTTGCCATAGTGTAATAGATGGGCATCCTCATCATGATATCGGCGCATACAATCATGCAATAGAGGAAAGACCAAGTCAATGATGGCATCGGTGTATCCTTCATGGAAGCATGTGTTGAGACAGGAAAGTAGCTTGACACGGAGAAGACAGACAGATTGGAATCGATGAATGCTTGGTTCCAATAAGTCCCGAAGGGCGCACTTAACTGGGGAGGGGAGATCAGAATGACCAGTCGACGTGAGATTCGCATCTATTTGGTTACCGGCAGTCGATGCTTCTTGTCCGCTCCAATGTACCAATTTCTTCAACCACTTACTGTTGTATGGAGCTCTCGTCTGTGTGCTCGCTGTGGCACTCGCCCAAGATGACCACAATGAAGATGAAGCACCAGCACTACCACCAACTGGTGATGTTCGCTGTGACTTTCCTGCCAGATAGTCACTGATACCACTGCTGCTTCCTTTCTTCTCTGTCTCCTCTTCTTCCGACGATTCTTCGCCCACATCCATGTCTTCCGCTCGGGGGCCCTTCTTCGTTGGCTGTTTCTCCACTGCTGGACGACTGATCGTCAACACTGAATGACGTCGACGACGCAATGCATCGGCCATCTGTTGCTGTTGCTGTTGCTGATCCTTCTGTGACATTGCTGCGCCATCTCCGGATGTGCCACGTCGCGAGGTGGGAGGATGAAGAGTCGAAGAAGAATCATGTTGCTCTTTTCGAACGGATGGATGTGTCGTTGTTGACTCGCTTGCCGTTGCCTCAGTCATACTTGGCTCGACCTTCCTGAATGTATCCAAGTGAGCCAACCGTGGTGGTAACGGTACTACATCCTGTGCATGTTGTAATTTCTGTCGTTTTGTGGCAGCTGGATCACCTTCATGTGGCGATGACCGATCCTCTGCATCGTTGTCTTGAATCATGGAACTTCCACGTGAGAGTGTGAAAACACTTGCACGTCGTTGTTCGATTCGACGTTGTTCAGCGCCGCCTGTGCTCATATTCATCTCCTTCGAGCCTCCATCTCGCTCAGCCATTGAGGGCTCTGAGCGTGACTCCATGCTTGCATCTCCACTACCGATATCTCGATTCATCTCATCTAATCCTCGCACGAGATAGATGGAATTGCGATGAATCCTTGTAGCAAGTTGTTTTGCCTGATGATGGAAGCGTCGAATAGCTGACATACATTTACGCTCAGATGTTGTGCGAGTGAGAGTGGTGGGCGTTGGCGCAGTTGACGTCGACTCGGACTCAGATTGCATCTTCATCTCCGTCTCATTGGATTGACTCATGTGAGTGTCTCCACCTTGTCCCTGTTCCAGATCCTGTTGTCTTTCTATTCGTATCGCTTCCAATTTCTCTTCTTCCTCCTCCTTATTTCTTAGAATAGCCAACAGTGGAGTTCGCACATCATTGAACGTACTACTCACCAGTGACTTGAGCCAATGAGGACAAGTTGGATGCGTGAGACATCGAGTGCGTGGCAGACCAGTTCGTGGATGAACATTGAGTGAGAGTCGAAGGAGTTGTAATGCTGCCACACTACTCGCATACTTGAATGCTTCCTCTGTCAATTGATTATGTTTGATACATGCAGCTGCATATGCCTTCTCCGCTTTCAATGCCAACGGCCATGCTTCCAACTGTTTCTTGGCCGACCCGCCACCCATCTCACTCAAGCATCGAAGGAAGAGGGTACTGAGACATCGAGCGGGTGCTTCGAGCTCACCTCCAGGGAAGACGGAGGAAAGTGAAGTAGGGATAGAAGAGGTCGTGCTGGTCGATGAGTCTGATGGTCGAATCGCGGGGCTCGACGCTGCTGACGATGGAGTGGATACGACCACATGGAGTGGACGTACAGGGCGCGAGGGACTGGATGATTGTGCCATTGGTTTCGATGGCTCGTCCATTTCGGTCTCAGCAGCAGGATGAGATAGCGATGGTTGCTCTCCGTTCTGTTTCTCGTCATGATGCGCACGTGCTTGTGCAGTCTCTTTCGACGCTTTTTCCTCGTTGGCGCTTTCATCCATTCGTGACTCCTGTCCAAATTTCCGTACAGATGCCAGTGGCATGGATGGAGAGAGAATTTCAGCAGAGTAGGCTTGAGTCGTTGAATGGCGTGGTGGGAGCCGTGTGGCTTCATCAACGTGTAAAACTGACTCTAGGTCATCTGTGTGTTTCTTTTCTTTCTCTGCCATCCCCATCCTTGCATCTTCCTTCGTCTCCATTCGACTTTGCTCTGCTCTCTTGGCCTCAGTAGACGACATCTGCTCCTTCAGCTGCTTCCTTTTTGCATCACGTTCCTCCTCCTCATCTTCATCCACTTGCATGAATGTTTGAAGGAATTGTCGATGTTCGTTCCTTCGTGGATGATGAGTCCATCTGGCTTCCGATTCCAGCAGTCGAGGAATCGAGAAGGAAACTAAGGATTGAGATGCATGATTGAGGTTAGATGGGTGGGGCTGTGGTGGGGATGTAGAAGATGATGCATTGCCAACGTTCATGTCATCCACACTGGTACGTTGCTTACTTTCATCACCTGTGTCAGTAGGAGCAGCAGACGGTAGGACGGGTGCAGGGAATACATGCTGCAACAAGCTTGCGTAAGTATCTTGAATCTCTTGTACCAAATCTGCAATCGCCACTCGAGCTGTTTCTTCCTCCTCCTGCATCGTTGCTTTCACATCCTTCTTTCCTGTCTCATCCACTTCCTTTTCCTTCTCCTTCGCCTTCTCCTTCTCATCTTCATCGATCCATGGCCAATTCTTTTCCAAATTTCTCATCATTTCTAATTTTGCTCGTGCATTCTCCACAAATCCTTCCAAGTTCCATTGTAAGAATTGTTGCAAATCCAACGTTAAGCCGGAGCGAGATGAAGAGGAAGCAGAGACGTATGCTTGAGCAAGTGCGCTGCTACTACGTGCGCAAGAAAGAAGAGCCTTACGGAAGGATGCATCAGCATGTAGCTGCACAGCGGAAATAGGGAATGATGCGATACTATCATCCGCTGTTGCGTGATTCACGCCAGTCGGAAGACGAGAAGACTGTTGTGTGTGAGCTTGTCTCGCCGCTGCAGCTACGTCATCGAATGTTTGTGCAGTATGTGAACGATGGATGGGCCGAACAATATTGACTGGCACTTCATTGCTCGATGCACTGCTTGCTGGCGCTGGGGATGTCGCACCACTGGCAACACCAACGACTACGGGAGAGGTTGGAGGTTGAGGTTGATTGGGAGATGAAACTGACGCAGCCATGGCGGTGGCTTGTGATGCAGCTGGAGGAGTGACTGAATGAAGGGCGGTCTGATGAGGAGGTTGATGTGGCTGACTTGCAGCCGATGATGACGCAGCAGCAACCGGCGTTCCCATGGCAGATGGTGCAGCTGGCCCGCTCAAAAACGGAGGTGGATGACAGCATGTATAGAAGTGCACAAACTCCGCATAGGTCATCGTCAGATTGTTTGGTGACAAGTCAGATGCAGCATGTTGAGCGGTTGGATCAGTTGCAGCTTTCTCTGCATTCGTCCTTGCCTCAACAGCGAACTCAACGAATATTCCTGTCAATACCTGTTGTACGAATGGTACGAGTATCGTCTGCAACTTGCTACCTCCGCCTCCACTCATTTGTGTAGACGACACAGTCGCTGCAGCTCTGCCGCCGCCGGCCATTCCAACATTTCCACCCCCTCGATGGACTGTCGTTGTGAATTGTCGACTTTCACGCAACAATGCAATCATACGTCGAAGGGATGCTCCACGGAATGAAGAAGGGGTCCATGGCTCACCAACCTGCTTCCTTCGTTCATCCTCATCGAATTGTTGCTGCTTGGCCAGTCGACACAGTAATGTCAGCAACGATTGAACGAGCTGACTGATCTCAGTGTCACAACTGAACCCATCACGATGTGGTACACAAGTTGATCCACCGTATTGTTGCCCCATCCCATGGCCGATGCTGTTCGTCTCTGCCTCATCCAACCGTTGTAACACATCACCAAGTAGTGGCAAGCTGCACTCAAGCAAGGCGTAAAGATGAGAGGCGTGGAAGGCAAGGGAAGCAGGGAAATGACTCGGCTTAGCACTCATGCTGCGAGTCACAGGAGGAGAAACATCACTGCTACGAGAAGACGACGAGGATGAGACAACATTGGACAAATATTGTGCATATTCCAATAGGTCATTGCATTGTTCGTTCAATTGTTGCATGATGTTGAGAAAGATTGGCAGTGCCGGCTGTTGTGTGATGGATGGGATCGATTCACTTGAGGGTGCCAAACTGCCACGCCGTGAAGGATGAGGTGGCAACTCGGGTAAGGACAGACCATGACTTGCAATGTTGTTCGTCGTCGGTGCATGCAGCAGGATGGGGGCCAATCGTCCAATCCGTTTCCGAAGTGCCGAGGCTTGTTGGTCAGCTTGATTTGAATCAATGTCGGGAGCTCGAGGTTTCTGTTCCAATGCCAATGTGATACCACATCGTTGCTCGACGAATGAGGCTGCATGATGGAAATCGAAAGTGCACAGTGACTTGAGGTGAGCGATTGCATCAGCCGATGAGGGGATCTTCTCAGCTGACTGTCCCACACCCATCGTGACATCCTCCACCTGTCCATCATCCACCATCATCTCATCCGTCCTTGATTGTCGTCTCCGACTCCATCTTCGCTCTCCTCTTGATCCAGCATGGTTTCGTCGAGTGAGTGTTGGACTATTGAAACTGAGTGAACGTGAGGTCCAATGTGGAGTGGCTTGGAAGGGTTGAGGCTGAGGTTGAGGCCGCTGTTGTTGTGGCTGCTGCATGATGATGATGATATGCAAGTGTTTCAGTGTGCTGCGTCAAAGGGCAGAATGATAGCAGGATGAAGTGAGTCGGAGGTGGTACAACGTCAATGATGATGAAGCCCAGGAGCCTGCTGTTGCACCGTGCGACGTGACAGGAGATGGTACGAATCTTGCTACGATCAGCTCACTCAGTATTGCTACCAACAGAGTCAATGTTCGTCGCACCACTTGAATTTCGACTGAGCAGGTTGACGATGAGATGAGTGAATGATGTCTGGGGGATGGAATTGGATTTGTGGTGCATAAGCCCAATTCGAGAGGAGTGAACCACTGAACGACGGAGACGAAGGCCGACAATAGAAATACAAGAATCTTGATAAATGACCGAAATGGCCGTACAGACCGAGTACATGGAATGGAAAATTATAATATGTCTGTGGTAAAAATATCAGTCATATTAAAAATATGCTCATCGATGTTCTACAATTA
>Ga0256777_1000057_pt1 | contig 18770 bp, 7 predicted proteins | sample MC6MC0928MT_FD_186042 | JGI IMG/M metagenome (GOLD analysis project Ga0256777, IMG submission 186042) | Metatranscriptome of enriched soil aggregate microbial communities from Iowa State University, Ames, United States - MC6-MC0928-MT... | ecosystem: Environmental > Terrestrial > Soil >... | reverse complement strand
GCCAATCGGGTGACCATGTGAATGGTGAATGGAGCCAGGTGTGACATTCCATCAGGAGCAGGAGCACACCACCCATTCTGTTGCTGTGCCGCTCCACTGACGGGCTGCTGTGTAAGCGGCTGTGTGTTCTGCACTGCGCTGCCGCTTTGGTGCGACAGTTGCATGATTGACAGTTGCAAGTGATCACAGCCATTGGTCACAGCTGCTGTCGATGTCACACATGCAAGTCGAGAAACACAATCGTGCATGGAGCAATGCAACTCACACTATGTTTCAAACAGAACGCCGTGGCCGTGATGTGGCTGCACCGGACAACTACGAAGTGGAGCCATACATCTTGGACAAGCCCATGGTTGAAGTGCTGACGATGCAACGGATGATGAACGACGAGCCGCGATCAGAACATGTGAGTGAGAGTGAGAAGGATGATGACAGATCGCATGAGAGCAGTGGAAGTGATGATGATAAAGAAGAAGAGAAGGAGCAGAAGCATGCAGCTATTCGTCCTCGCACTGCTGGAGTCAGACACGCACACAGACGATCGATGCCTCGACCCTCATCTTCCACTGTCCATTCTTCTGTCCATTGGAACTTGTTTGCTGAGGAGAATGGACGTGCGAGAGGCCAACGGCGGACATTATCTACATGGGAACAAGGACGGAAAGGCCGCTTCCAGCAGCGACGTCACACAATGAGCTATGTCAGCCAGCATGGCGTGGAGGATGAGTCGAAGGAACAGGTCAGCAGCGTGGATGCTGCTCATCCATTAGAGGCGTTACGATCGATCGTTGCACAAGTATCATCCTCATCCCGCCCATCACCTACCCCACCACCACCACCAGCAGCAGCAACCGTGCCACCTCCTCGCCCGAATGAACGCTCCGGCCCCAGCATGTATGAGCGCGAACTGAACATGGTGAAAGTTAGGGAGAGGAATGAGGCAGCTCCTCCAACTGCATCGTCTGCACGCTCATCCAGACGTGCATCAGCCACTTCGCAGTGGGACCTGTCTTCTCTCCAATTTGTGACTGTCCCACCTCTCGCTGCATCTCCATCATCGTCACTGTCCCTCTCAGCTCGTCCATCCACTGCTCGCTCTAGTGGTCGAAGTGCTGCAGAAGTGTTACGTAAGTCACACCTTGCAGCGGCTGCCAATGCAACATCGCTCTCTGCACGTCCAGCATCCGCAACAATCAACAAACACACCGCCTATAACAACATTAGCAACAATAGCATGACAGCTGCTCAAGCGCGATTGCATGCTTACATGGAATTGGAGCGTCAGAATCGTTTGAATGAGGTCGCAGCAGTTGAGGAGCGCATTGCCAGACATCAGCAGAGTGAGATGGAGGCGGTGCGAGCGAATCAAGCAGCGCAACAGGAGCTGTTAGCACGTCTACAAGAAGAGGTGAGTGCCATCGACGATCACTTCGAATCTCGTGAGCATGAGCGTAAGAAAGAGATTCAACGACGAACTGCTCGAGCCCATGCAGAGGCCACAGCAGCGAGGAATGCAGCGGTCAGTGCAGCGGCGGCGAGTGGAGTGGCCAAAGCTGTCCTGAAAGATTTGAGCAAAGGTGGTACAGGACAGAAACACTCGACTGCAGCATTCGATGTTGGACCCGCCTCCTCAACTGACTTGTTGACTAGTGTGAATGGATGGTTGGAAGGACGAAGTATGGATGCGGCATTGGATGAAGTCTTCCTGTTGAAGCATGCGGAATTGAGCACGGGATTGGTGGAGCAAGTGAGGAAGGAGGCGGAATCCGCCGTCGATGAATTGCTCGATCGTGCTCGAGTACCCGCGCCATTGAGGCAGGAGCTGTTGCTGAAGTTGACCGCGGCCACAGGAGACTCACTCAAGGAACGTGAGGCCATGCAACAATGGCTCGTACGAAACTTGCATCTGGCACGAACGACCCTGCGCAAATCTGTACATGAATACGAGAATCAAATCTCTGACCTCCAAAGTCAATTGAGAGAGTCCAAGACCAAAGCGGAGCGAGTGGAGCCCCTGCTGGAAATGAATGCCGCACTCCAAACCAAGTACAACAAGTGCCAAGTTGAGGTTGTCAGTCTCAAATCTCAAGTGGCTGAACTTTCCGCATCCAATAAACAATTGGAAGCTCTTCGAGCAACACAGGAGAGTGTCCTATCGAAATCGGAGGAGATCCAGATGTCCCTCCGGAATGAGCGGGATACGGCCTGGGAAGAAGCCAAGGTCGCCCGAGCACAACTTGGACCATTACTCAACAACCTTTCGTCGATCCGTACGGAACTATCCGACGCGCTTGCAAGGGAGGCATCCATGATGAAATCCCAACGCATACGTGAAGTCCAATTGGATGCAATCAATGAGATGTTTCGTGCACGAAGAGAGATGCTTGAAAGATTGAAGGAACAACGCCGAATGGAGATGGAGAGGAAGGAGCAAGAGAAGAGGGAACGAGAACGACGTAAGGCTGCGACCGCTGCGGCAAAAGCCGCGAGAGAGGCTGCTGGTGATACATTTCTCACTGAAGCACATGCTGATGATGACGACGATGCAAGTGATGAAGACACGACAGCCAAGGAACCAACATCACTGCCTTCACCAGAGGCTGCTGTATGTCAGTTGCTACTTCGCCATATTGGTGTGAATCGTCGACTCTATCGCTTGCTGCAACTTCATCCGTTGAATGCGCAACATCGTCCCCAGATGATGTCCGCACTTCGAGAATGGATACTGGGCGCGGAGAAACAAGTCGAATATGCACTGACCAGACAGATGGCACGCATTGAGAAACTGCTTCATGATCAAAATGAAAAAGATACCAACCCAGAAGCAAGCATGTCCGGAGATGAGAATGGCGGCGACGATAGCGGTACGACCACCTCAGAACGTGCACGCCTTCAATCCGAGTATGATTCACTCGCTTCTCAACTGGAACAGGTGCGCTCTCAATTCCGCTTCCTTCATGACAGCACGGTCACACCATCTGATGGCAACACCGCTGGTGGCGATGGACAACTTGCCGAATGCAATGCAGGTGAGAGCATTCGCTTTATAAAGCAAGAAGAAGATGAGAATGCCATGCTGATGCGCATCTTGGAACAAGGCAGCAGTGAAGAGGAGACAGCAGTGGAGAACGACGAAGATGATACGGAGAAGAACAGCAACGATTCATCGAGTTCGAGTGAGAGTGAAAGTGAATATGATGATCCATTGGATGATGCCTCTTTAGCTCGTCCACCCGAAAGTGCCGAGATGCGTGCTGCTCGATTACGTCGTGCACTGGAGCGCAGTATGATGGCTCCAGATGAAGCGCGTCGAGATCGCCGTCTGGAACAGCGTGAGAAACGGAGAGCGATACGCAAGTGGAAGAAGGAGAGACGAAGGCAGAGAGCGGAAGAGGAGATGAAGAAGATTGAGCAAACTGCAATGGCAAATATTGAGGCAGAAAAACAACAACGGGGTGAGACATCGGATGAGAACGAGGAAGAATCTGAGACCGATGCTGAGGAAGGAGGTATGAGCGAAGCGAAAGAAACAATGAACCCTTCCGTGCCTCAAATGGATCCATCTACTGCTCGTCCTCCTTCAACTATGCGAGCGAAAAGTAAAATGAAACGAAGTCGTGTATCTTCTTCTGTCACTGACAGCTCAACCCAACCCAAATCGAAATCACGCGCCACCTCTCGCGATAAGAAGAAACGAGGTGCTACAGTCGGTGTCCCTTCGTCCGAACGTGCAGGTCACGTGCACGCAACCAAGACGCCCACATCACGTTCTCCAGCCACTCGTGCTCGTGCTCGATCAGCACGTCGCCAACGCATCTCATCGTCATCTCGTCCCACATCTGCACCAACACAACCTCGTACTCATCGTGCTCGCCGGCGAGCCGTGGAAGAGCAAGAGACTGAGGTTGAGAAGAGCACCGAGAAACTGCATGGTGAAGGTGAAAAGGCGCAAGAAGGCGAAGATATCGACAATCAGCTGGTCATGGATAGTTTGGCTCACGACATCGCATTGTACGATAGCGAGGATGAAATGGAGTCGTTCTCCGACTTGGACTCAAGTTCCATCAGTGAGAGTGATGAATCGATGAATGACGACAGTGGAAATGGCGGGGAGGAGCCTGCTGGTGATGGGCACACAACGGCACTTGAGCCTGCAAGGCGTCATGCTCGTCGCAAGCAATCACGCAAGAAATCGAAACGACGTACTCGAACTCGTGGTATCCAAACTGAGCTGGAGCAGGAGTCTGCACCGAAGAGTGGACGCTTCTTGACTCCAGTCTATCGAGCATTGGCGCGTAAGGCTGCGCTGAAATCATCATCGTCTGGCGCCGCATCAAGCACTTCTTGGCCCGGTGAGGCATTCTTCAACACCACTGATCAGAAAGATGGAACCAGTACGACGGATGAGCAGGAGATTGCTGCACGAGCTGAAGCGATGTTCGAACAATTCATTCAAGATCGCTTGTTGCGAACCAAGCGGAGTGTTGGGATCCAATGTCCAGATGCACTTGTTTCGATGGATGAGCTCAGATTAATTGAACAATTCTTCGAACTTCCAATGATTGAGGCCGCTTCAAGCTCAAGACCAAAGCATGGCTCAACTGTCGCTTCAACACATGATTCAGATCTCGACTCCTCTGAGCCTTCTCGCACTGTGGGTGTGCAAGTTGGTCTTCCTCCTGCTTTCTCATCTGTCCCATTCTATCGATTCATGATTGATGCATTAATGGAAGACATGCGCTCTGGTGGATTGAGCATGGGACGAAGTTCCAAGCGAACAGGTCCACCACGACGCATGATTGAGGTTCCGCCGATCTATGCACTCTATGCATACCTTGGGGCGGATAAGATGGAAAGCATGGAAGGAGCGACACTTTCCGCCATTAATGTCCTCCATCCATTCCATCGACCATTGCATATACCGACACGCCAAGATCATAGCAAGTCTCACAAGAGGAAAGTTAAGAAGATGGTGCGTCGGATGGAAAGACGCATAGTCCGGAACGAGGATGGTGAAGAACGCGAAGAAGAAGTTGAAGTGGAGGTCGAGATTGAGGTAGAGGAAGATGTGGCATCAGGTGCGACTGTCGTAGAAGTTGGTTCCGCGCATTTTCATCCGCTGGGTATTCGAGCAACGGATCCAATCCTTGCCTCGAGACCAGAAGCAGTTGCTGCACGTCTTGCAGCATCACGCAAACATGTACGTGGTCTATCCTCACTGTCAGTGGAGTTGCGCACCGATGCAGATCTCGATGCGTTCTTATCAACCATTGATGGTGAATTCGAGCCTGATTCCGATCCTGCGCTGGCTGGACGCTTGTGGGGTGATGGTGGTGATGCCACGCTTGATGCCTCGGATCAACAACTATTGGAACGTGCACGAGCACAAGAAGCCGAATGTGCACGAATTGTTCAATTAGTTGCACGCATTGATGAAGCACGAGTGAAGAGAGAACAGGATGCAGCTCACTCGAAGGCACGAGCACGTTTGCTGCGGAAAGGGGCAGCCACTCGTCCAATGATAGTTGACTCAAGCACACAACATGGAGGCACGGTTGTATCTGACACAGGCGCCGCATTGGATGACCTGTCTGGAGCTCAGCATAGCGCGTCGGAGTCATACGCTGAGCCAGATCAGTTGATTGTGCAAGGCAGATGCCCCGAAGGATTCAAAGTTGTCGTGTCTGATGCACCTCACCCAGCACATTCCATCTCGGATGAGCCATCTCGTGTACCGCAACAGTCTCCTGCTCCACCACCTTCAGAGCCAATCATCATCCGCTCACTCCCACCACGTCCGACCACGACCAGTGATGCTGCTTCATCCACCACGCCACCCCTCAAGCGTTGGAGTGATAGTCCGTACGTTCCTCGTCAATTCCTGTCATCATATTTAGACAGTGATGCACGTGCCCTGGTCGCCCTCACCAACACTTCCGCTCTCTCTTCCCCAACCAACCAGGCTGAGCCTCAGACCACTGTTCAAGCTCCAGTGCTGCCATATTATCCGCCACCGCCGAATAAACAACCATTGCATATGCGACAACCAATTGTGCTTGGACTCGCAACGGGAGATGAAAATGTCGCAGAGAAATCAGAGGCGGGTTCGTCTACTTGGTTACTATCGTTGCGTGAACGTCTGTGGGCTCAACAGGACGCATTGTTGAAGCATCGCAAGAAGATCGTGCGCTCATTGATGGGTCCAGCTCGTGAGCAGGCACTTCGCGAGATGCAATCAAGTGGAGGAATCAAGGGGCTGCCAATACGCACTGCACCTGCGTCTGGAAGCCAGGATGAGCATCGACGTCAGCGTAGTATCGCCAAGCTTGATCCAAATGTGCGTCAAGCCAAGCGTGCATTGGAGAAGTTACAACTGTTTGCTCGATTGAGAGAACAGCAGCAGGGGAGAGAACGAGGTCTCTCGCCATCAGTGGATGAACCATCGGAACCGTTCGCAGAGCCACTTGACACGGCCTCCAACATGCGTGGAGCAGCAGCACACCGCCCATTGGAAGGTGCAACTTCTGAAAGCATGTCTGCTCCTACTGATGGATCTCTTTCGGAGGATCTCATTAAAGGTGGTGTAACAGTTACTGTGTCGAGTGAGAATGAGAATGACGATGACGGTGCATGGCCAAGTAGCCGCGATATCGATATCGATCGTTCACAACTGTTGCTTCGAACAAGTTCATCCATTCGTCAACCATCTGCACCGAGACGTCGACTATCAGCTGATGAGATGTTGAACGAATGGAAAGCACGCAAGCAGCAGCATGCACTGAATACAGTGACAGAGGATGGGGAACCCGAGGGCAGTGTGCATCAAGAGAATGCAAGTGGGGAAGTTCACCACCGAGCGGAAGCATCCCATGCTTCCGACACCAGCAACACTCTGCAACCTCGTCCTCCTTCTCATCCACCGCGCCCTGATTTGTCGACGACATCCGGCAGTCACATTCGTGGCCGTCGTCACACCCAGCACAGCAGCCAGTCTGAGAGTTGATCGCACCATCGTTTGCAAAGACCGCCATTGTTGCTCGAGTTTGACGTCGACGTTGATCATGCCATCATGCTCATATACTAGAAATATTGTTATTATAGCGCTGATTGTATGTAAGATAGCTTATTACTCAGGAAATCGATTGCAAAATGTTACGAGCTCGCGCAGCAAAGCACAAGTCAGAAGCTGCGACTCAGCTCGAATTCGAAGCGCGATCGTCAACCCGGAAGCCGTTGCCAGTCATCTTGTCGGCTGCTGTCTGCTGGCTCTCGCTAGTGTACGTATGGTAATTGCAGAATTTGTGGAGAAATTGTGGCGCGGCATCAACTCATTGGTGTGGCGATGTCGATTGATCTTGTTTCAGCTTGGTGTATGTTCCGCGCTCTTGGTCCAACTCTTGCTGTTCAATCTCGGCCAAACTGAAAACGATCTGACGATACAATGGCAGGTGCTTGTTCCATACACCCAATCCAATCTGTTCCAAATGATCCAATGATGTCGCTCCTTTGAATTCACCCCATCGAGCACTCCCAACAGACACCAACCCATCATTCTCACCACCTGGGCAGAGTAAACCTCCAGCACATGGATCATCCTGGTTTGGCCACGCAATTGGCGGTTCCCCATCACCATGATTCGAAATGATCGGATGGTCATGTTTCTCACCAAATCTCCTGATGATTCGACTTGGTGTATACCACACATTCCACACCGGGAATCGTTTGGCTCCTGCATAACTCTGATACACGACATGTGGATGGTCTTTCATTCGGGCATTGAAGTCCTTCATGGCTTCAGTCGAGAGATTGGACAATCCCGCCACATCCAATCCCAACACACCACCAACCCATCGACTAAACTTGTGGAAGGTCGGCGCGCGTTGCAAGACGTCGGGATCAGGTGAGAAGGCGAAGGGAACATCAATGAAGTCGAGGATGTGATCCGCGAATGGACTGCCACGATGTGGTGTGCCAATCGTTGTCAAGCTCGCGACACGGCACCCATTCCCTTTCGAGCCCTTCCTATTTTCGTCACTTGGTTGCAAATGTGATATCAAGTAACGACAATCTAGCCCTCCCATCGAATGTGCTATGAGATGAAACTTGCCGGTATACTCGGAGATGGATACGGGCTTGCCATCGACGAGTACGGCCGCACCGGACCCATCAGCTCCAGGTCGCAGGCCAGTACGGAAAGGGTAGATATGAAGACGTGAGGTGAAGGAAGAGAGGCGAGAAGATGACCGGCTATGGTTATTATCACTGCTTGATTGACTCATCTCATGTACAGCCATTCGTTCTTGAGCTTCGTCATCAGCACTTTTTGTACTACCTGTTGTTGCTGACGATGACGCCTCGCCACTGCCGTTCCCACTGTCACTCGCTTCACATTGCATATGGTGCACTGTTGCAGTTCCATCTTCCTTCCGTTGCTCCACTCTTCTCTCTGTCATTTTCCCCCTTTGGCCAATGGCCAGTGTCATCTGTAGTTGCTTGGCTCTTGCAGCGATGCTGGCAGTTGGAGGATTGACTGGTGTGAGAACTGTAATGCGACCTCCACTGCTCTCCTGTAGGTGCTGTCTCACGCTCCCAAAGTACTCGAGTAATGGTACGCGAGGATTCCATGGTCGAGTCATCAGTGAGTCAAATCCCATATAGCCATGGACAAGTACGATGGGATAACGAAGTGAAGGAAGGGGAACGGAGAGATCGTTGTCGCGATTGGAGAAGGCGAATGGAGAGGATAGTGAGGCAGGAGAAGGGGAATGAGACGACGAAGAGGGCGGATTTTGTGTGTCTGATGTGGCGTCCTGTGATTTGCTGGGTTGATGCGTCGTATGTGGCGCAGCTGCATCACAATTGGCTCGAGTGGTTGAGATCCATCGTTGCTGTGCTGCCACGCTGAGACAGAGCGTTGTTGATGCTGTTGCAGCACTCACTCGATTGTGACAGAATGAATGCATTCGACGTGTTTGCCTCTGGTTCAATGGAGTGTAGGAGCGTGTCTGAGTGAGGAATGATGGTGTGGTGGGTTGGTGGATGCTGGTGTTGGTGTTGGTGTTGGTGTTGAGGATTCGGCTCTGAGTGAAGATTCGTTGGTGATTCTGATGAGCACTGTCACTGCTGCCACGTTGCCACTGACATTGCCCACAACCGATACCGCTCCAATGCCACCTCCTCAATGCGATACTAGTCACACTGCGTTGCATGAGATACGCGTAGTAAGTTGCAAGAGATGAAGAATGAGCGAAGATGGACAGTTGGGTGCAAGCAAGCAGCGTACGATTCGAATCGTATGGGAGTAATGATGAATTCGTATAGCACTGGCCGCCTAAGGATTGTGAGTCAGCAGCTGCATCAACAACCAAACATCGTCGAGTACAATCACAGCGTGTTCATAATCTATATATGGAACGTCAGACCATTGGACATCAGCGACTAGACATTGATTGGGGGAATGGGAACGGCGAAATGGTGTGGAGACGCGATGCGATACCGCCATGTGCATGGGCGTTGACCTTGACCTTGGCCTTGGAGACGCGATGTGAAAGAGCAGGAGGGGATCTCATCGTGCGAGCTCACTCGCATGCATACTTCGTCCAAATCGTCGGATAGGAGGCGGAGATGATGGGCTGACCGCTGTTCGTACAACGTCAGGCGACATTTGAACTTGGAGAGTATGACGACCAGAAGGACTGCGCATATGGCTTGGTGCTTCATCCTCTGATTCTTCATCATCTGACAATCCGTACAGATTGTCTTCATCCTCCTCCTCACTGTCCACTGCCATGCGATTCCTCCTTCTTCGCCGGCGTTGAAGTTGATCATCTCTACCGGCGACTTCTTTTCGTACTCTCAATCCAACTTGAGGTGGGGAATGCAAGAATGTTCGAAGTGAAGCCAATGTGGCACGTGAGGGAGTGGAGACTGCTGTCAGTGGTGGGCGGGTTGTACGAGTCACAGTCAATGCTGTCGATGGAGCATGATCGGGAGACAGAGGAGCGGTCTCTTTCTCGTCCTCGAGAGGTTTGAGGGTAGCATCCAATGGAGAGGTGAGAGGCTGAGAGGGTGATGGCAGAGGCGGGGGAGGAGAAGCCGATGCACCAGGTGAAGATGATGAAGATCGGATGGCTGGTGGAATCACTATACGTTCAACTTGCGCCGAAGCGACGAGTGTATTGAGTTCTTTGATCGATGAGAGTCTTGGTCGAGGCACCTGTATGATTGGTTCCACATCTCGTTTCGCCTTGGTCAATGCCCGCCAATGTCCAAACATCAATCCAGCCATACTTCGTCGTGCAGCTTGCCACACATGAACAGCAGCTGCTTCCATCTGAGCACGCTGAGCAGGAGAGCGTAGGACAGCACGCCATGCACGCACGATGGTACGACTCAGCTGGAGCTCACGAAGACGAAGAACACGGAAGAGGAGATAACGACGCATTTGCACATATTGCATCCATGCTCTCCAAACCTTCCTGCATACATGTTTCTCGTGCACCGTCTTCGTATAATACAGTCTGCACCAATCTTGCAGCACTGACTTCATCATTCGATGCATGACTCGTCGTTCAAGGATGCGATATCGTTGATGCCTCCTCCATCGTACCATGCATGTCGCCAATCGTCTCAAGCCAATAATCTTGGTGAAGTCCTCATCTCTTCTACGGAGGTCACGTGAGAGTTGTTGAGCTTGTTGCCATGCGATGAAGAAGTCTCCTGCAACCAATCGCTGATGCTTGTCTTCGATGTGTCGATATCGTTCAATGGCCAACTGTGTGAGACACCATCGATTGAAGTAGGTGCCCAGGATACGTCGTTGGACACGCGAGATGATCTTCTCACGTGCACGATGAACCTTCAACTTCTGGTCGATGGCACGACGCCAATGTTGGATGCCACGCTTCCGACGCCAATCGACCAAGTCCTCCTGGAATGATTCCACTGCACATTCGATCACACCGACTTTCCAGCGCTTCAATGCCGCGCCACCATGCAAGCGTTCCAATGCAACAACCATCCGATCAAAACGAGACTTCCATACAGCTTTCGTATGCCATTCGATGAACTTCGCACGTAACAATGAAGAATGATGACGCAGCCAGAGAGAATCATGTTGCTGACGGAGTAGCGCTTGACGATGAGCACGCCAATGCCATACACTCACAGCATAGAGTAATGATTGTGATTGCCATTGAGACATGGCATGAGCAATCAAACGACCTTGATATGTACGCTCACGCCATCGTTCAATGAATCTGGGTGCATTGCGCAAAGCCATCCTTGTTGGTGCATCCTGTGCTAATTCCGCCGCATACTCATCGACATTCTTCTGTGCTTCCACTCCACCGATCCACCAGCGAAATGCCTGACGCATCATCTGTCTCTTGCGAAATAGCGAGGCGACTGCATTCTTTTCACGAGATTCCACTCGATGATCACGAAACATCTTGAAGCGAGAGAGGAGACGACGAGATTGAGCGAAGCGGTAACAACTTTGTGCGCGACTGAGCAATGCGGCGGATGTCAACCAGAATGTGAAGGTGGAGCGGAGTAGGAGTGCAGAAGAGCGATACACAACACGCACTTCATCGTCGGTGGGATCATCGATGCCAGCACCACGCTCAACTGGCACGACAGGAACGAGAGCGGTTGAAGGTTCGGATGGAGGAGGTGGTGGAAGAAACAGAGATGGTGAAGGTGAAGGTGCAGGACGAATGACGGGTGTTGGAGCTGGTTTGGCATCGGCATCGGTCTGGATTAATTCACGTCGCATCTCATCGAAGCGTAACAGAGCGACAGACGCACGAGGGATGGCACCACGTGATTCAGATGCAGGATGAGCAATGCTTGGACTGGGATGGGAGGGATGGATGGGGCGACGAGAGAATGGAAAGACGGTGGGATCAAACAGTGGCGTGGAAGGGAAGTACAGTGCAGCTTCAGCACGGCTGATGGATGCAGCTTCCTCTTCGGATGGGAGAAGACGCGGGATGAATCGTTGTTGCGTGACCTTGCTGCCATCAGTCATACGCTGGATACGACGAAGCACAGGAGGAGCAACGGGAGAGGCAGCGATACCTTCAAGTTCACGTGCACGCTGTTCCAGCCACTGTGTGCGTTCTTCATCACGCACGACGAACATGGATGAGCCAAAGTCCGGTGAGACAAGAATGGATGGTGACGGCAGGGCTGCCCACAATGGTGCATGTGCGTAGAGTGGTGCACCTGCTCTGGCAGTGACAATGATGCGTGCACAATCCCGTACCATCTTCATCTTGCGTGCATACCTCCTCCAAGCTTGCATGGCCATCTTCAATCCACATTTGTTCCACTTCGTCTGGATCGTATCTTGCGCGACATCCAATACACGCTTCTCCGCATAGGCCTTGAACCAGGTGACAAAGAACTTCCTTTCAGCATGTGCACGATAGAAGGTCCATGAGGCACGACGACGTGACACATACGTAGACCATGCATGGAAGAATCGTGGCGTGAAGCGAAGACTTTCCCATGCGGCCAATCGATCACGCAACATCACATCACGATGACTGCTCCAATGCCACCAACGTAATGCATCCAACATACGATTAGCTTGGACACGAAGGTTATGATGTAAGCGTGCTGTACGCTCATCACGCCGCTCCACCACTTGTAACAGATACGCTTGTCTCCATCTCGTCCACACCATTCGATGTAGTCTCTCCCTGACGAACAGTACGATGGTCGTTCGATCTGTGCGCAACTTGCGTGCGACGCGACTCCATTCCAACATGGCCTCCGATTGGATACGTTGAGAACGAGATGCGAGGAGCTGACGGAGACGAAGCTTTGTACGATGTAAGGCTTCATATGATTGACGCCAATGATGCCATAATGCAGCAACCAATCTCATGTGAGTACGATTCCATCCTTGTTCCACCACTGCGCGCTTGGCTCGAGTGATTTGGCGATACAACACCCAACGGCCCATCATGGCACGAAGCATGACCATACGACGATGCGACGCTGCCAACTGCATGCGACGACGATGTGTGGTGCTCTTCAAATAGAGTTGTAACCAATGAGCGAAGGCACGATATTGAAGTTTGAACAGGTTGGCATGAGTGAATTCACGATGACGAATAGCCAGACTACGTAGCTTACGACTGTTTGAGCGCCATGCATGGAAATGATGAACAATCATGTTCCTTGCCCAATGTTGCAGAGAGACATTCTCACCGTGTCGTAGACGAATCTTCCATGCCAACTCATAGCGCCACACCAGCCATGCGTCACGTGCACATGCATAGTTGGCTTGTTGTGCGGCATGGTTGAGTCGTTGCTCATACAGGCGGTAGAGCATCCATCGATACATGCAATGTCGCTGCACCACCATGCGGCCCATCTCCAATGCACGCTTCACTCGTCGTACACGGCGGATGTAGATGCCCCAACAACGGAAGGATGACGTGAGCGTATGTAAGCGTGAGTGCGTGACAGCCTTGTTCCATGATGCCACGGCTTCTTTACGTGCACGTAGCACGCCCAACCATTGCATGAATGGAATGGTGAGATCGAGTGTGCGCCATCGATGAACGATCTTATTCAAGCTACCAACAGTGAGGCGATAGGATGGAGGCAATGCTTCCAATTGTTGAGATAGGGCTGGAGGAAGGTTGGCGGTAACAGCAGGAGGTGGAGGAGGGGCTCCTCTGGATTTCGCCAATGATGCAGAAAGGACAGTGGGGATATCCAGTTCACGTCGCAGCTCATCGTCGGGGATAGGTCGAGCGTGTGAAGCTGCCATCTGAGCTTGTTCATCCGAGAAAATGTCGAATGGTCCACTCTCCATCCACATGCTCCCTGGATGTTCGCTTGCACGTTGCTCTCTGAGTCGGTGCATCTCATGATCTTGTATTGCGGCCAACTTCTGCTTGAACAATGCAACGGCCCATCGATAGACATTGCGTGAATTCAAGGTGTCAATCCATCGAGCAATGGCCAAGCGCATCTGACTCTCATGACGCCGATGACGAATATCAGCTAAAGCTCCAGTCAGCAGGAGATAGGAATGGCGCCAAAGATTGTAGCATTGACGCAGCATGGCATCGGTGACGCGATGTTTCTTGAATGCGGCAGCAGACACTCGTTGAAGCAGGATACGTCTAGTTTTCGCCAGCCAAAACATCATCAACCCTCTGGCCTTCGATGCTTGTGTTCGTGCTTTCAATTTCTCTCCTGTCGCGGTTGCCATTGCTCGATATCTCAAGAAATGAATGGCACGCACCTGAAGTCTCTTGGATAGCCATCGAGTCGCTCGTATGTGCAAGCTCCAATCGAGCCATGCACGACGCATACATTCTCGAGCACTGTTCACGGCGATGATTGTACCCAGGGAGTTACAACGAACACGGATCGCATAGGCAACACGCCAATCATGCAATGACTGAGCTAGTAACTTACGCTGCCAAACATCATAGATACGCGCGGCAACGATATGCATGAATCGTTCATGTCTCATTCGCTTGAGTCGATGCTCCTCCGTCCACGCTCTCCAATGTTGCAATGCGGCATTATGAAGCGGTCGATCCGTCCAGGGTACGATCTTGTTGAGTACTTCACGCACACGTTGACGACTGGCAACTTTCTCACGAATTCGAGCCCACATTCGTTGACGGGCAACACGAGCATGGAAGGCATCGGCAGTGATCTGGGAGAGCTTGGTTGAGCGTACATAACGCAACCATGCTGCAAATGTCTGGGATTGAAGATGGCGGATGGCATAGTGATGACGTGCCAGATGAATGGAGAGACGGACATGTTGACGACGTGCAGCATGGGTGAGGAATGCATAGATGCCACGCTGCAACCGTCGTTGACGCAGGAATCGTGTTGCATACTTACGCATCATCACTTCCTTCTTGCTGTCTGCCACTCGTCTAAGCCATTGATGCACAGCTATCCGACGTGAATTGTGCCATTCCATCCTCTGATCCATCAATTGTTGCCTCCATCCACTCCATACTTGAAGCATTCTTCTCAATGTGCGTCGTTCAGCGAATGTTTCAATGACTCGTCGATCGTATCGAGCCCAATGTGCACGACGCTGCCAGAGAGACATGACATGGTGTAACCGATGGAGATGGGCTCGTTGCACGCTTTCCATGCGATAGAGGAAGACACTTCTCCAATGATGAAACATGTCATGCATCTCACTTCGTGGACGGCGAATACTCCATGTATGCACCAACTGTCGCAGCTGTTGTCGAAGTGAGGCATGTTCGCGCCATTGGAGGAATCGTGCACGCTTGACGACCAGATGTCGAAATTTGCGAAATCGAAGCTCCAATGCAAGCTTCTCCGCCCATCGATGCAGAGCAATCCTTAACCATCGATCATGTAGTCGTGTGAGAACGGAGTGAAGTAACAGATGAGAATGATAATTCGATCTCCATGCATTCCAGCCTTTACGCATCGTCTGGTGCACTTCGATCCATCTTCTCTTCAATGTCAAATTTCGTCTCAACTTGAAGACGACTTGCCATCCAACCCACCTTCGTCTCAATTGAAGTTGGATAACGGATGCTTCTTGTTTGCGCAGGGCTTGGAGGAGGTTGAAAGTTCCAACCCAGGTATTGTAGCCATCAACCAGCAGGCTTCGACGAGTGTTCCCGAGGGCTGCTCGTGTGGCCTGGTGCAGACGGTGTGATTTCATGGCGACTGCATGCCAGGATCGGATGAGATGTTGCACATAGAACAGGTTGGATAGTGGAACGTTGACCTTGTCAATTTCGCGGCCACGCAATGTTTCCTCCTTCCATGCATCCATCACTTGTCGGAACAGTCGACGAGCATAGAACATGTCGCTCATGGAAGCTTTAGCATGGAAGGGAACGAATGTCTGACGTGAAGATGCATCACCAAGTCGGATGATTGCGGAGGAAGCGGCAGGATAGGATGTTGGTCTGTTGGCTGACATGGATGCTGCTGGTGAGTAGAGCATGGATGAAGTGAGAGCACCTCCTCGATCATGCTCAACCATGCGCAACTGGTTGGATGCATGTCGTCCATACTTGCGTCGTATGATGTCCGCCCATCCCAGCATCGCTTGACGCATTCGATAATGCATCTCATGTGCACGAGCACGAGCTTCATGTGCCCGCTGCTCCATGATGAGCTCTCGTAAGCTACCCCAATGGTAGAATGCAGCAAGGAGCAGATGGAAGCGATGAATCGTTTGGAGAGTATGAGCTTGACGTTTGAGTTGGGCAGATCGACGAGCATAGGTGCGCCACACAGTAAGGACATGACGTGCTCCATGTATGGCATGGAATTGTGCACCCATCATCCATGCCATGTCCGTCTTCCGCTTCTCGAACAATGCACGTCGCCATGATCGCCAATGAAGACGCACATTGCTGACGAGTTGAAATCTGTCTGCATGTCGATGCCAAATGTGTTGACGATACATATGACGCCAGCTATGCCATACTTGTCGCAGAGAGAATGAGTCAGCATGAATGACCATCTTTGTGAGGCGTTTGCTCCGCTGGATCGAGTCACGCCAACGACGCAGCAGGGCACGTGAGTATCGATCGGTTCTCCACTGAACAGCGATGCGAGCCAACAATGATCCATATCGCCACTCTGCATAGGCACGAACCAAACGAGTTTGCATGGATCTTTGTCGTATCCGTGCTTCCAATGCATTGTAATATCGTGCTGTTCTCCATTGCAGCCATGCACCTCTTAGATGGATGAGTTGAACCTGTCGAATGATCTCTCTCTCCGTCAGCACACTCCACATGGCTTGTTTATACGCCATGAAGAATCTGCGTCGCGCATTTCGTTGAACTCGTGAGGAAACGATCTGATATCGCTCGATGGCATTTCTTCTCAATGCGGCCGAGGTGAACCATGCAGAGAAGATACGCCGAAGTTTGCGCTCAAACAAGATCGTCTCCTTCTCGTGTAAATCATGAACGCGCTGACGGAATGCGTCGAATGCTTTGGCAGTATGTTGATGAGCCCAATGTTCCAATGCATAGATCGTCAATGCATGTATCCGTCTCCTCCATCCCAGTGCCCACCTCCACGCATGGAACAAGGTCGACTTCTTGCGAAACAAACGAAAAGACTCCAGATGATGGAAACGATTCAAACGATCAGCAACGATGTAACGCCAGGAGCGAAAACACTTGAGATACTCCTTATGTGCCCAATGCTCCAGTGCGATCTTGTACAATTCCTTATGTAAGGATTGCTGGAAGGAGGCATAGGAATCCAACGCTGATTGAAGCTTCAGATCACGAACAGCATGAGTGAGCGTGGAAGATTTGGCAGGAGGAGGCAGAGGGGGAGGAGGAGCGGAGTGGAGTGGATGCATGGGTGCGTAAGATGTGGGAAGATTGTACGGATTATATGCATCCAATGAGTGACGAGGAGCTGCAGACGAGCCAGTCACGCCAGGCACATAACTGCTATGCTGCAAGGATGGTGCATGAGATGTTGAAGCAGATGGCAGCTGGCCCTGAGGCACCTGACCGCCACTACCATACATCTGCGAGCCATAAGCCGTGTGTGGCTGTATTGTTGATGTGACTAGTGGCGGTGGTTGGAAGAATGATCGAGCAGCTTGAGAGTTGGAATGAGGCGGGCTGACATATTGATGGATGTGAACTTGTGTCTGTGGATAGTGGGACTGCTGGAAGGAAGCTGGCTGCTGCTGCTGCTGTTGCTGCTGTTGTGCTTGATATTGTGGCTGGGAGATGGTTGGTTGTGACATCTGCATCCCTCCATTTTGGTACTGCTGCTGCGATTGATATTGGCGTCCTGGTGCATTCGGTCGTGGTGGTGAGATGGCGAGTGAATCCAGCTGTGACATACTCAGTGGTGGAAAGTTGCCACCGCCATCACCTCCGACGATGCCACCCTGTCTGTTCATGGGTGGTCCGGCACCTGCACCGCCAACAGAGTGTATCCATTTCGGTCGCGTAGGTGACGAAGCAAGACTGGGTATGGGAGATGAGGCAGCAGATGACAGTGGACCAAATGGCGGAGTGCTCGCTGGTGATTGAGAGACGGATGGGCCGAATGGATTGGATGAGATCGGTCGCATGGATGACAGCAACGTTGGCAAGTCCTGACCTGTGTCACTGCCACGTCGAGATGACGCGAGAGAGGAGATGGCAGAGACGGGCAGTGATCGAAGGATGGCATCATCACGACGATGAGACGTTGCCAACGGTCCCATTCCACTGACGGTGGATCGTCTTGTCTCTCGCTGTGGACTGCGTTGGGTTGTATGCTGCTGTCCACGCCGTGGCCGCTGTGGGCTAGCATTCGCACTGACACTCGCACTCACATCTCTGCTTTGTGGTGCTGATGATCGTCGCGCCCGTCGTGAGGGAGACAGTGAGAGTGAGTGGCCAGCTGCAGCGCCTGTCCCTGCCCCATGCTGCCGTTGAGGCCGCTGCGACTGACGTAATGAGGCAGCGAACGATGCAGTTGACATTGCGCCCACGCTACATGCATATACTCAGCTCAACTACGATTGGTGGTAGGGGCATGCTTGGCAGTGGCAGTGGATGCGGCTGCGGCTGCAGATGAGGCTGATTCAGAGGATCGACTGATCGACCTCATCTTCGCCAGTCAAAGCCTGCCAACCTCCGACAGCGTAATAGAGAGTGCAACAACGAGTACACTTCGCCAATAAACAACACAAACAAGTGGAATATGGTGGTACGATCAGGCCTCTATCCTATTCTGCATTGATTTCACTCTTGACT
>Ga0256777_1000054_pt1 | contig 18954 bp, 1 predicted proteins | sample MC6MC0928MT_FD_186042 | JGI IMG/M metagenome (GOLD analysis project Ga0256777, IMG submission 186042) | Metatranscriptome of enriched soil aggregate microbial communities from Iowa State University, Ames, United States - MC6-MC0928-MT... | ecosystem: Environmental > Terrestrial > Soil >... | reverse complement strand
GTCGTATGTCTGGAATATGATGTGTGGAGATGCTGTAAAGAGTGGAAGAGTCAGTGAAGCGGTGTTGAACTGAAAATACAACGAGACAAGAATACAACGCAGAACACTGCAAGCAAACGCTTGCTCCACATGAAAATGGATGCTTGGCTCAGCGAGAAATGTGACATGTTGGCATGCATGCAGGCTTGTTTTTGTCAGACTGAGCGCCACTGTGACTGCTACTGCCACGTCAGCAGCAACAGCAACGAATGGGAGAGGAAGGAAAGAGAAGAGAAGGGAAGAGAAGAGAAAAGAAGGAAGCCACACTGACAGGAAGAGAAGAGAAGAGAAGAGAAAGGAGGCAAGAAGGATTGAGTGGCTGGCGCGACATGATCATGAGTGAGTGATAAACGAGAGTGAGAGAGAGAGAGAGAGAGAGAGAGAGAGAGAGAGAGAGAGAGAGAGAGCAGATGGCAGCAGACGGGTTGGTTGAAGGTTGAATGAATGGATGTCCCAACTTGTCCTGATTGCTTCTATTCGACTTCGACTTCGACTGCTGCCGGCGCCGATGCTCAGTCACACCACTCATTCTCACTCTCACACTCACTCTCACTCTATCATCATTCTTGTTCTCACTCTCATGTTTCTGTCGTTGCCACTGAAGTTCCACGCGCTCATGTGCGAGTCCTCATGATCAATCGGCCCATGCGTTGAATCCTCCCGTGGATGGCGAAAAGTCAATATCGATCGCCTGGCAATTCTGTATGGCATAGAGAAGCTTGCGTCGGAGGATGGCATAGGAGGAATACGAGGGAAGATCGATTGAGAAGAAGCATGTATGTGCCACTGGCAGTGTTTCATCACTCGCTCCATGCATCCGGTTGATGGTGAATGATGACGTCCAATCACTCTCCGTCGTTGGCAGACGATTCCGGCCCCACACATAGCGTAGGAAAAGTTGCCTCTCCTCACTGGTGAACGAGTGCAGAGCCTTGAACAGCCACACGACCACATCATCACTCGCACTCAACTTGTTGTAGACTGTATGACGACGCAGTGACTCCACATCGATCGAGGGGTCACCGACGATGAGCAGCTCAAGGTCAGATGGGGAGAAGAGCGACAGGTAATCAGCATCGATGACTGCATGCAAGCCCTTACGGATGGCCGCATACTGCTTCTCACTTTCCTTCAAGCGCCGATCAATCGACAGCTTGATGAATTTCTGCCTCTGTTGATAGGTGACATTCCTGTCGCTTCCTCCCTCCATGAGTTCGACTTCAGTCTGATCGCTGAGTTGCGTGGTCCATTTGAGTTCTTGACAAGCGGCGTCGAACGTTGCCTCATCCATGGCGGCAATCTCATTCAACGCCTGCACGCATAACTTATCAATCGACTCCAAGTCACTCACATCCAGCTGTTCATTCAACAAACTCTTCCACAACGATGAGGGAAGGTCCAGAGGCAGAGGATGACGAGTACGCAGCGAAATGCCCATCAACGTGCCGATGAATTCAAACTGTGATAGGTGCATGGTGCTGCATGCATTTGGCGCGCACACGAATGATGAGCGATTGAGACCAATGTTATTGCTTGCATTGGGTGCTGGGATCATGAGGTCCGTCGCGGAGGACATCAAATCAGAACAAAGCTCGGTGACGGACTCACGAGCGGGACCCCCCACATCAATAGAACCTTCCCCAGCGAATGTGACATTCCAGAATTGTTGATCCGGTCTGAGTAGCTTGAATGTGTCTGTGTTGACATTTCTCATCTGAGCCCACAGCTGATGGAAGAGTGAGGCGCGAGCAGCGGCCGCCGTGCCCTCCTCACGTAAGCGAGCGGCACGAATACGATTCACCTGCAGACGAGGAGCAACATACGCACTCACACTGGAACCGAAGCTACTCGAACCGAAGGGACGAACGCCAGAAGACTGAGCGTTTGCTGCATCGGCGGTGAGCAATTGATCGAAGATTTGCTTCTTCGTCTCGAAGAAATAGCAGCGCCGCAAATAACGAACAGTCTCCGCCAGTGAGGCATCACGCTCAGCATCATGACCCTTCTTCTGGTTCTTATTAGGGCATGCCGACGCTGAGGATGAACCAGCAGCATCATCATCATCATCTCCATGTGTGCGACTACTACTGCTGCTGCTGCTGCTTCCCTTCATTGTGTTGTCACCTTCATGATGTTGCTGCTGCTGTGCATCATTGTTGTCATTGTCCCTGCCGTCTTTGTCCGTCATGCGCAATGGTCGTCTTGTCGCCGTGTGTGATGAGTGGCAGTATGGTAGGAGTGGTGCGGCGATGCGGTTGAGATGTTTGATGAGTACAGCGCGAGACCTCAGTGCCTGTAGAGGAACATGCGACAGTGCGGGGAAGCGACTCAACTCAGCTGAGGTGGGAGTCAGCGAACCAACACAATCAAGCTGCGCGGAAGTCACTGATAGACGATGCGAGACGACTTGTAATAATGACACAAGCTGCTCATCCATCGTCAGACTCCAACCAAGGGACAGAGAAGAAGAAGCAGCGGCTGAAACAGAAACACCCGGGCCCAGTGTAGATGCTGATGCTAGTGTGTCCGTGTTCTGTGCGTCCTGTCTGTGTGTCATCATTCGATGTCCCTCGATCAGCATCCGTCTGATTTCATTCAATTTTCCTTCCAACTTGTCCGTTCCATACACCGTTGCAATGGGTGATGCGGCGAGAATTCCACTCATCTTGATATGTTGCAGTGTGAGGGAGTAGAAGGAGGACTGAAAGCCGCCGAACTTGAGTGTCACATAGCGAGCGGGTCGAATCATGCCCGCATCAAAACGATAGCTGACAGACGTCTGACCAGCATCACCCGACACATAGGCGACGGGCTCATGAGGAAGGAAATGAAGATGATCAGGACTCGACTCAGTGGATTCCATGCACCCATCCATACTGGCCGCATCACCTGGCAATGATGAACCTGTACTATTGGCTGTTGGTGTTGTTTGTGTGGGCATGGTCGCGCGCTTACGTGCAAGGAAGCGCTTAAACTGTGCTGACGTCATGTCATCCGTCCACGCAAATTGCTCAAAGTCTGCTGGTTTTGTGTCACTGAGGAATACGAGGATGGTTGGTGGCGTGGATTGTGCGCCGGTTGAGCTGAAGCTGGTGAATGCTGGGCGTTGTGGCACGCGCATCAAAAGGGACTGAAGGATGAACGAGGGAGGAGCGGGAGAAGAGGACGAGAGTGCATCCTCACTCTCATCATCACTGCTGCTGTCATCGACTTGCGTGAGAGCGTCAGCTAGTTTAAACGTGATATGTACGTTCTTTGCTTGCGATCTGAATGTGACTGCACTCTCATCGTCGGCCAATATATGATTCATGTTGCCTCCCATGCGAGCCCCAAATCCAGCGCCGGGCATATTGACAGTCGCAACCGTCGCATCACTGCCATCAATCTCGAACTTGAGTGACTTTGGCTGCTGGAGAGCCACGACCTCTGCCTCCGCAGCGCGCTCCATCAAGCCTTTGGGTAAGGGCAAGGAGCGATCAGCCAAGCCACGCAAGAATGCATCCGCATGCTCCAACACATCCAAATCGATACAGGATGGGATGGAGGGATGAACGACGGGGAAGAACAGACGAGGATCCAAACACTCAGATGGACCGATGGATGAGGGGATGGATGAGGATGAGGATCGTAAGGATGAACCAGTGGCATCAGTGCCAATCACAGATGGTGGCGAGGACACAGAAATCTGCGTCTGCACCTTCTGACTCTGAGCTGACTTGTTGGTGTCATTTGCTTGTATGTTTGTGATAGTTGTATATTTGAATGGTCGCTGTCCGAGGTTGATTCCGACTTCCACATTTCCAATGGAGAGTGCGGGATAGAGACAGTCAGGCAGCTCGGTGAACACATCGGCACGATCCAACTTACCATTGAAGGTGTAGCATACCGTGCGGCGCTCCATGTCGAGCCATACACCGATGACCGTGCCCGTGGCGAATGTACACACGGCAGTGGGAGTCCTCTGCGGATCATTGTCATAGAAGGAGGAGGAGCCCGCTCGGCCAGGCTTCTTGTGGACATACACACCCGGTGCAGCCAATAGCCATGACTGACCGAATGGGTCCTGTTGTAAGGCTTGTCGCTCAGGGAATCGATAGGCGCGGGTGATAAATCCAATAGCCAAGACGCAGCCTGGATTGGACTCCTTAATCTCCACCTCAAACCTCCATCTCGATGCGACCCCTGCTTTCAATGCGATGGGGGCAACATAATTATCACACAAGTCGAAGCGTTGCTGAACGGAGGTCGCACTATAGCCGAAACTATTAAAACCACCACCCGCACCAGCAGCCGCACTGTTCATATGCTTGATCGACAGCAGGTCAGATTCGTTCAACATCGTACGACGGGTCGGCTGGATGAGCAGTGCACGATTGCCTCCCTCACGATTCTCACGATAACAGGAAACCACGGATGCACTCAATGGCTGTAGGTGTCCAGCTGCATCAGCATCACCATCAGCGCCAGTATCACTCTGTGTGGAATGATTGGCGCGTTCGATGAGGCGTTGAGTTCTCTCCTCCTCGCTGTCCTCCTGCACAGCGGTCCTACTGGTCAGTAAAACTTCCATCAACATTTGCATATTGATCGATGTTGTTGATGTATTCCATTGTTGGAATGCCTGCATTCTCGCGCGATCATATGCCCGCTCCAACTGTTCGATCGCCTCGTGCATGGATTCCCGCTCAGCCGCACTCAACTCATGCCTCACCTTCCGCCAGCTGGACAAGGCCTTACACACCAAGGAGCAACAGGACTGTGCAGCTCGTCGATCCTGTAATGCTGACAATGTCGAGAGGAGTGTGAGTAGGAGTTGATGGAGTGTGCGTGCATCGAGCGAGTCACAGACGAGTATATCGACGAGTGTGAGTGCAGTGTAGAGGTTGCCAAAGATGGTCAAATTCGTCAAACTGCGACGGGTCACACTCACCTTGACATGAATGGAATGAGAGACAGACTGCTGTTCTGCTTCTGCTTCTGCCTCCTCTTCGTCTTTGGTCTGCATTTTTACCCTTTGAGCTTGAATGAATGCAGCCTGATCATGTATGACGACTCGTGCTCGGCCAGCGGACTCACTGCTCGAGTGCAGAAGAACACGATGACGCTCGACGCGGGAAGAATCATACACACGACACAGGTAACTCACACGCGCACGCGCACGACCGCTGCCATGCACACTACCACTGCCACTCGTCTTCTCTCTGAGCTGAGTCGCATCAAGCATGATGACCAGTCCCTTCGTGTGAGGCTCAACAGACTCAACACGGATCAAATCGCAACGATCACAGTCACACTCACCATCAGACACAGCATCAACCTCAGTGCCAGCACCAGCAGCCGTCTCCTTGCTCTTCACTTGCTGCGTTGGTTGAGGTTGGAAGGAGAACTCATGAATGAGCGTCTTGCGTTGATTAATCGTTGATGTGTGGGAAGAAGTCGGAATGCTCTCCTTCACTGTGTCTGCCACACTCCCACTCACACTCCCATCCACTCTTGTCACATTCAAGCCAACCTTGTGTCTCTGCTTCGACTTCATCGCTGCATCATGCACGGACTCCAATGTGTCCTGTACACCTGTTAGAATGGCTGTTCTTAGATAGGAGGAGGTAGCTGTGACACTGTTAGCATCGGCATCATCATCATCATGGTACTGCTGCATAGATATCTCTGTCGCTGTCTGACGTGCTCGCGATCGATCCTTACGAAGGCAATGAACGAGGCTCCGACGGAAGTCAGAACCACACACAGACAAATCAGAGGTCAGACCATGCGGTTCGGTCTGCGCGTCGAGTGCGAGTGCGACATGTATGGTTGGCAGCAGGAGTTTGGTTGGTGCGAAGGATCGAAGACTCACATCAAGGGGCCAACCACTCAACACAAGACGGAGAAGCTTCCTTGCGTAGTGTATTTTAATTTGTTGTTGCGCCTCCCATATTTTGTCCATGAGTGTTTGTGTGGGCGTGATTTCCATCGCCATGACCGCCTGTCTGGCTTGATGGGCCGCACGCTGAAATCGAGGCTCACTCTGAATCTGCTGCAGACTCATGCCACACCATGTCAACTCCTCACCATTCACATACGAAGCCAAACCACCAAACGCATGCGAAGGAAAGGACGTCGAGAAGGATGATAAAGAGGAGGATGGGACAGAGAATGGAGACGAGAGGGATGAAGCAGACTGAGTGCGCGAGTTGGCATCATCCACTGCCCATGCATACTCACCCTTAGCAGACGAGGATTGGGTTGGCTTCTGCTTCTGCTTTTGTTTTTGCACTCGTTGAGTCTGATTGACAGGTGCGCTTGAGCCAAATGGATGGGGAGGCTTCGCGCCACCCATACTGTCACGACCATCCACACTCTGACTCGAACCCTGAACCGCACCCGCACCCGCACCCGTCCCGAGACCCGCACCAAAGCCCGCGCCAAGACCCACACCAAGGCCCCCACTCACAACGCCACTCGTAGGATGGAACGAGGATGAGGATGAGACTGAAGATGAAGATGATGACATGCCATGGCCAGCCTCACCCTTCTCATCAGCTGATTCATCAGCAGCATCATGATCATTCGCATCGTCCGCTTGTGCTCCCATTCCCATTGCTAGCTGCTGTTGTTGCTTCTTCTTCTTCAGCAGCATCATCTGCATCCTCTCCTCCTCCTGCTTCGCGTGAGAGGATGAGGGTGAGGATGAGAATGAGGATGAGGATGCTGTCGGTGATGCTGACGTTGGTGTGATGGCTGTCGATGGTAGTGCATTTCCGTGCGACCCAATGGATGTCATTGTCGTCGGCATTGGCAATGAGTTGACTGCATTGGATGGCGAGAATGAAGATGCTGATGAGACTGCTGATGTTGGCGCTGATGCCGATGTTGATGCTGACATGTGTGTGAGAGAGGCGAATCCAGATGAATTCGATTGAGCAAAGGCAGTCAAACCGGGAACACCACCGGATGATGACGAAAATGGACGAGGAGCGCGCCCGAAGCCAGATGACAGGCCAACACTCGATGACATTGTCTCACTCACTCGTCCTCCCATTCCCATTCCCATTCCCATTCCTACTCCGCCTCCAAATCCAACTCCACCAACACCAGACGAGGCGGATGAAGAGCCAAAAGCAGAGAAGGATGAGGATGAGGAGGATGCTGGAAGTGAAGTGGCAGCGCGGAGTGGGTTGGTGGCAGGATGACGCTGCAATGCACTCAGCCCACTCACACGAACACCGCTGCTCATTGGAGAGACGCGTGTCATGTCATCCTTCTTCTCGTCATCTGAGTCAGCGTCCTCTTTCTCATCATCGTCATCATCATCATTCTCATTGTCCATCTGCGATGAGCGATCATTGGCCGCCTCATGGCTGCTATGACCTGCATGGATGGCAGAGTCATCTTCATCAACCATTGCAACCTCATCATCCTCTATGATGCCACTGCTACTACTATTGTTGAGCCATGCTTCATTTGCCTTCAACCATTCGAGTGCGGCATCCAGCTCGAGCTCCTTACTCTTCTGCAGAGCCTTGAGCGCGTGAGCCTTGCTGTAGCCGCGCGACATCAAGGCGTCGATGAGAGCCTGACGATGCAGCCGACGCGGATGATCACGCTCACTCACATGCATGATGGAGCGCAGATAGAAGGAGGACGCCTGATTGACAGCAAGGATGGGCACGCGACGGAGTAAGGACTGATCAGCCGATGACAGTGACAGGATTGAACCGGATTTGGATGGGACCTTGCGCCCACTACTACTACCACCACTACTACTACTGCTGCTGCCACCGGAAGAAGATGAAGCCAGGCCACCATCAGGAGCACGCAGGCGTGTCGAGGATGAAGCTGACGATGCAGGTGTAGCGAGTGAGGATGCGCCAAAAGCATTCGTGAGTGGACGGGAAGATCCACTTGGGAAGGTTGGCGGATAGGCAGAGAGTGATGGCCCTCCTGCTCCATGACTGGATTGCATCAATGCTCTCATCTGTGATCCTCTCTCTGCCGCTGCCGCGGTGACATTGGTTGCTCGTCTCGCTGCCTCTGCCTCTGCACTCTCCTTCATCTTCCTTGCCTCCGCCTTGCCCGCTGCCGCCAAGCCCTCATCCTGTGCATCATTGGAATGGAGTAACAGTAGGATGGCTGCGGCACCCGCACGGCTGACGCTCACAACCCGATCGATGAGTGGCATGTGACCCTCATACGTATCAATCGCCACCACGTGACCCTCGCACACACTCGCACTCACCGGCGCGGTCAACGGCAGATAGACGACCTTACGGTGGCGAGGGAGACTCGCACTCATGCCCTCATTCGACTCACCTGCACTGAGACTGAGACAGGTCAACTCAGCAGACAGCGTGGAGAGTGCGGGCGCATCACTACGCACAACAGATGATGATGATACGGATGATGATGCTGATGATGATTGCTTCAAATGGAGCATGTACTCGAATCCATCACCGGTCTTGTCCTTCGCGGACGATGGGGCGGATGGGTTGGATGAGGGCGATGGAGATGGAGTGGGATTGCGCTGTGTCGGTGACGCCAGTCCACCAGGACGGTGGCTAGTGTTGGGATTCGTATTAGTGTTCGAATTCGTACTGTTGCTATTACCATTACTTTGGTTGTTACCGCTACTGTTCTTGCTCGTGTCTTTCTGTTTCTTCTTCTCGAGTTTGATGTCCATGATGATGTGCGCATGCTCCGTTGCCCGCTTCATGGCCGCCAGTGTTGCCTGTGAGAGGGTGAAATGTGTGAGGGACGCGAAGTGAGAGGTGGAACTGGAGTTGAGCGCCTGAGAGAAGAGCGGAGTCAGGACACTCACAACACCAGCACCAGTACCATTGCCACTCCTAGTGCCATGGCCATGGCCATTGCCATTGCCATTGCCATTGCCAACTCCAACGCATTGACTCTTGACCAGACTAGTCAGCAGCTGAGGTTTGGCGTCTAGGCATGCATGAAGGAGAATGAATGCATGGCATCGAAGTGCATTGAGACAATGGTCGAGTGGTGTGATGGTTGCATAGTCCAGTCTCAATGTCTCCATCACCTGTGTCTCACTCAGCACGCTGCAGCATGCGCGAGCCAAAGTGTTCGCATCGATGAGTGGTGAATCGATTGGTGCCTCTATCTCGGGCATGACCGCGATGTCATGAATGGGCATTGAGCACAGTGATCCATCATCATCTCTCATCACTTGAACGTTGCTTTCACCACACTCATAGCAGACGATGGTGCCACTGCCACCCTCACTCAACAGACGAACGCGACTGCCGACACGAATACTGTCCGTCAAGCCACCGGCAACGGCCATGATGCCAAGACAAGCATGAAGGCTGCGCATGAGGGGATTGGTGAGGAATGCATGATCAGCCCGCGCTGCCGTCTCATCATCTGCTCGCTGACGCGCATGACGGAGTTCGACGAGTTGACGCGTGAGTTGAGGCAAGATGTCGATGGTCGAATCCAGCTGCTTGGCAATGCAAACAGCGAAGGGATTGCTCGACTGGCCGAAGCCACTTGGAGGTGCAGCCTTGTCTGCTGCTGAGGTTGGTGCTGCTGCTGCTGCTGATGATGATGATGCTGGTTGCATTCGCATGAGTGTGCGTAGCAACATGACCTCCTCCATCCACACCATGACCGATTCATCCGATGCGATGCCATACAAGCGCAGCTCAGCCAGTCGACTGCGCATATCACTGCTTAATTGGGGATAGAGGGCAGCATAGGTGGCATAGGCCGGGGCGGTCAGACAGAGGCCAATATGGTGAATGAGGAAGGAGACGATGCCCTCATCCTTGCATTCATCATCCTTCACCTTGCCATCCGCATCATCATGCTGCTTGTCATTCGTGTCTGCCACGCGTACGCATGCATCCAGATTGTTCATGTTTGTCATCCAGCAGACCCGTCTGAGTATGCGCAAGACCAGGAGTCGGGCACGTGCACGACCGAACTTGAGAATCTTGATCAGACTCAGCAACATGTTGTCACTCGACGAGTCTGAGGATGAGGATGAGGATGAGGCTGAAAAGCGAAGTCGACTGCCACTCTGAACCAGGTCATACACGATCGACAACACATCGATCGATGGGTCCGACACCAAACTCCCTGATGATCCTGATGCCGCTGATGTGGATGCTGATGTCGATGCTAATACTGATGCTGGCGCTACTAATGTTTGGCGTTGCCCTTTGCGTGATGATCTGACCGCGAAGAATGGTGTAACGGTGCTTGCCTCCTGCTGTAGGTGTTCAGCGAGCGTGGCGAGTTGACGCGAGACAATGTCATGAATACTCGTCAGATGACGTTTGAATGCATGGAAGGGATGCTGAACGATGGCATGCAGTAAGGCATTCAGAAGGGACCACGCGGAATGATACAACAGACGCGAAGCGGAAGTCGAAGCGGAGGTTGAACGCTGCTGAGACATGGATGTTGCGGATGATGACGCTGATGATGGGGGATTGGTCGAATCACCCGGTGACCTGCGTGCAGCTTCATCCACGAATACACCCGAGCCTGGTTCAACTTGTTCGTTCATCCCCTTGCCGTGCCCTTCTCCTTGTCCTTGCTGCTTCCTCTCATCATCCGATTCATTCGTCTGTTGCTGCGTCTGCGTCTGCGTCTGCGTCTCTTCCATGTTGGCCGCGTGTGAGTATGTGAGCAGCAGCTGGTTGAGCGTCTCCAATAGTCCCATTGACAACACGAGCTCGAGGTCCGTCTCAGCATCATAGTGCAGTGAGAATGTATGAAGGATGGTGCAGAGGAGTGAGGGACCAGTGGAGGTTGGATGATGCATCAAGCCAGTCAGACAGAGGTAGAGGCGATGGAAGCAAGACCTTGTGTGTTGCTGCAGTGACAGTGTGGCTGGGGAGCATTGATGCAGGATCCTGCCACGCTTCCCTTCATACGCTGATTGTGAGGTCGACATAGCGGCAGGGATGCACGCAATCAACTCCCTCTTTACACATGCTAATGAGCATGCATCGATTAATCGTCTCAATGCGATGTAGCCTGCTGCGCGCATTCGTGCCGCATCCCTCTTACATCTCAATGCCTGTCTCAATGCATCGATGTCAACAGTGGATGTGATGAAAGTGTGAAGGTACTTCCACACCAATGTCGCACGCTCCTCTGCATTTGCATCACGCAACTTGCGCGACAATTTGCTCGCATTCCACGCCTGAACCACCTTGGAGGCATGGGAGTCAGAGGCAGATGGATGCTGACCCATGCCACTGTTACTGTTACTGTTCGTCCTGAGTAAAGATGGATTACGGTTGAGTGAGAGTGATCGATTGATGGAATGCGTGCGATCCATCGTCGGCAATGCATCACTATCCGCAACCTCCAATCGCATTGGGACAGGCACGATGGAGAGGAGAAAAAAACAGCGCTGTTCAATGTTTGAACATATCTCCTCATAGATGCGGCGCTTGAATGCATCCTCCTCATCATCACTCAGCTGCTTCTTATTCCTCTCTGTCTGATAAGATGTGACGATGTGCTGCCTCAATCGATATGCAGCTTTGTATGCCCTGACGATCGCATCTGATGGTGGGATAGAATCATCCTGCTCATTGATCCATGTTTGTGCCTCGGTACACAGAAGGTTGTGTTTGATGGCGACAGCCAGTGCGGCGACGATGGCGGACTCAACGCAGCTCGCAACCTCACGTGCAATGGGGAAGGGAGGCAGACGAACATGACGAGTGCGACTCAACTTGGCATCAACACGACGGGCAAGATCAGGCACGGACATACCAACGGAACGATACGAACCAGAACGCTTGAACATGGGGGGATGAGATTGAGCCTCAGCGGCCTCCGCATCCATACCAACCCCTCCATCCAATGCATGCCCGAGCTCGTCTTCATACAATGGCTTAAGAAAGCTGAGCTCCTTCTCCTCCTCATCATCATTGAATGCCTCACGCTCCAAACCCTCAGAAAGCAGCTCGCATGAGAGCAGCTTCTCCACCGCGGCTGATGATGGGGCATGACCATTAGCTTGAGTGGTTGGAATAGGAGCATTCGTGCTCGTACTTGTACTCGGACTCGTCTGGGTCTTGGCGCGACCTTCATGCTCACTCTCACTGGATTGTGTATCCTTGCCGTCTGACAGTGTTCCAACTGTTACTGTCTGTGCCTGCGTGCGTGTGTGCATGCTGGCTGATGCTGATGGTGATGGTGATGCTGGCACGTGCGACAGTATGGTCCTCGCTGGTGCCTGCATGAGTACGAGAGTTGTCCTTCCGGCCAGTAGTGCGATATGGCAAGTGAGGTCGAGCAATGGCGGCATATTCGCTTGGATGACTTCCTCCTCCACGCTCGCCACGGCCAACACACGGAAGCCATAGAGGGACTTGGGTGAGGGGGCCGAGGTGAAGGAAGACGAAGACGATGCAGCAGCGGGAGGTTGATAGGCAAGGTGGAGTGTATCCGTGTCGAATGTGTGTGTCGTCAGTCTCGATAAGTCGAAGCTTCCTCTGCCCAGCGTCATTAATCTCTCCTGCTGATCTGCCTGTGCATATATGTTGAGTGTTGCATCCGTCGTGCGCAGATGTTGGAATGTGGCCTCATCAAGGGTGAGCTTGAGAGAGCTGGCGCCGGGCATCGAAATCACGCGGGACACATTCGACGAGCAGGGATGGGCAGACTCAACAACCTTGCTTCTGCGTCTGCTGACCATGACTGATCGATGTGCAATGAATGCATTCTCACTGTCACGCACGGCAGGGATGGTGGAGAGCAGGGAGTTGAGATGTTGCATGAGTGTGTGGAATCGTGTGATGAGCATGGCAGCGATGGGTGCATTCACTCGCATCGACAGCAGACAGCTGAGTAACGGCTGTAAGAGTAGCAGTGGGCTGCATGGATGTGACAGACGTTTCATGATGGCCTCACGTGCTGCAATGGCATCGACGCGGATGTCATGGCTAATGGCATCGAGCTGCGATCGTGCGAATGACAGTAGCTCAATATTCCCCTCCAGTAGCAGCAGACAATAATGAATGGAATGATCATAAGCACTGCGCTCAGCGGGTGACAGCATCTTGTCTGCCATGAGTTTCTCGTTACATTTCGCTGCTGCTTGCAACAGACACAGCGTGAAATTGTTGAGGAAGCGCATTGGAGTCGAGCAGTCGGTAGGTCGCACTGAGGCTGAAACTGATGAAGGTTGCTTCACTGCTGACGTTGATGTCGCTGCGAATCGCTTGAAGAATTGAGTGAGGGACATTCGTGCCGCACGCTGGATCATGCCAAATAGACGAGAGGTGAGAGGATGAACATGCAAGGCAGAATGAGTGCATGATGATGACGATGATGACGACGGCGATGCATTGAAGGACACGTCATGCTTGTCTAAGGCCTTGGCATTCATCGTATGATGTCTCTGGTTGGCAGATGGGCTCATATCAGCAGCTTTGCCCGTGAGACAAGGGATGAGCGAGATCAGGTGGCTTGGCTGCGCCATCTCAGCTACGTAGCGTTGCATTAACAAGCCTTTACCCTTAGCATCCTCTCCATATCGTTGACCTTCATTCTCCTTCCCATTGCTCGTTGCCCTTGCCGTTGCGCATGCCTTTGCCTTCTCCGCTGTCGCCTCTCCTGCTTCTGTCTCGGCCATGAGGTCGAGTAGCACATTGATGCGTTGATGTGGTTGATGGAAGATTCTCATCGCATTGGAGAGGACCGCAGTGACATCCTCAATGATCGCTGCGGAGATGCGACGCGATGAAGAGCTGCATGGGGGATCGAAGATGAGACGGCGGAGGAGTGAAGCAAACCTCTGTTGGACCTCGCCGCCAGGTGCAGAGAAAGCATGATTCGCATCCACGTTCCACGCGACGAGGTGCGCAATGTTAGAACGAAGCAGACGAATGCACACTTGAAGGCCAAATAATCGTGCTGCTGCATAGGCTCCATGCCGTCTCTTCAGATCAGCATCACTCAGATAGTAATCATCGAGTAGGAGTTCAGTGAGCGTGAGCAAGGCACGGAACTGATCACGACTGACATCAATGGCGATGGGCTTGATGAGGGATGCGGGACATGCGGAATCAGGGGAGCCGATCGCCTCAATCGACCCATTCAAGGCAAGCAACAATCGCATGATGACGGTGACGAGCGGCACACCACTCGACTCACTCGCTGACCCTACCTCATACTCATGTTGTAGCTGCTGAGGGGGAGGAATGAGGACAGTCTCTGCCTCCTCTGCACGCTGCTTCTCATTGTCCCTGTCATTGAGCCTCTCCTTCTCCCTCCTCTTCATCGCCTCCTGTCTCCATGCGGCTTGCTGCGTGGGTGGGCGCATCGAGTAACAAGTCAAGTTGTCCATCTCGCCAGACGTCAGCAGCCACATCACGGACGAGCCGACACCGACGCCACTCACACACGCAGACAAAAGATGGTGACGACTGGTGGCAGAGGAGGACGAGGATGCGGAGGAAGATGAAGATGAGGAGGAAGATGAAGATGAAGCGGGGTGGAACAAACTCTGACCAGAAGTCACCCATGCACGGCTGTTCGTGCTTGATGCTGCGGATGGTGCAGATGGCGGGCCATCAAATTGATATTGGAATGATTGTGTATTTTGGAATACATTGGATTGTGCTGCCGCTGCTGTTGCATCCTTTCCATTGTCCCCTCCATCCCCCTCCGTGTCTGCGTCGCCATCCTTTCTCAGCGGCAGTCGCCAGACAAACTCATCAATGAGATGGCCGCTCATGCATGAGAACAGGGAAACAACATGTACGTCACGATCAATCACACTATCACGGAGCTTGAGTGCAGGGAAGGCAGAGGAGGCAACGGATGGAGGATAAATGACGGCAACCGTCTCGCCATTGGTAAACATGGTTGCAGCAGACAGTGAGGATGGATCGAAGATGTACAATGGAGGGACATCATCATCACCATCAACATCACCATCACCATCACCATCACCATTCCCATCTTCCATACTCGCTTCGGCACCATTGCTTTCCTCATGGTTGGTATCCGGTTGTTTGATGTTACTTAGGTTGGATAAAATATCCGTGATGGTATCGAATTCATTCTCCAAACTGTCCGTTGTTGACTGATCCTTCCTTCGCTGCTTGGCCCTGCTGTGGCGCACTCGCTTCCACTCACAATGGCGCTGACCGGCAGGTGAGGCAAATCTGCTCGAATCATGCAGCAACAAGCCGACTCCATCATCACATCGATAGTAAGCCAACAGATCAGGATCCCTGCGCGCCTCAGTCGTCGACAGTCGTCCATCATGCATCGCACTCATCAGCATGGCACTGTCACGTGCACCAGTCCAGATGCGAATATCTCGCATCTCACCAACGAATCCTTTCGTACATCCACGCCTCTGTCCGATGATGAATGGCTCATCTACATTGAATTTTGGTGGTTGACATGGCTGAGCTTGATTTTGTTGCTGTTGCTGAGCGGGCAGCAGACCGGGTCCAGTGTTCAATGACCATGCGGGCCCAGCTGAGCGTGCGGCCTGTGCACATTGAGCCATCGCTGCTGTCACACCGTTGGAAGTGAGGACGGAACGACCAAAGATGGTGGAATTGCAGCGGTTGCCACCAGCAAGTAAACTAGTCGCAGAGGAAACCTCAATACCATTCACATATAAATACCATGTGAGCTTAGTTTGATCCCATGCAATGGCAATGTTCGTCCACTTGGTGACGTCCGTATCCGTCAACATGGCTCGGACCATGGCTACTCCCTCATGCGTGCGATAGCCACCCATCACACTCGCACCAGACAGATAGAGGAAGAAAGACGATAATGGACCACACTCACACTCGATGAGGGTCATGTAGTTGAGACGAGTCAATGGGCCATTCACCACTGAGCGCGGTAGGCGAACGGATAGCTCGATGGTGAAGGAAGTGTCATTCAGTTGCAGATGGCGCGCGGAGGGGATGACGATGGCAGGATCCACCTTCGGATGCTGCTTGGACTTAGCCAGGCCCTTGCTCGAGCCAACCGGTGCTGGTCCTCTGCTGGCATAGGGCTCATCCTCACTCGAATCCCCGAAGAGTTCCGAACCACCATCATCATCGTCATACTCCTCCTCTTCATCATCCTCATCCTCATCCTCACCATCATGACTCGCAATTGCACGTCGATTGCCGAAGCGGCTACTGTTATTGCTGTTCTGCTTGCCATTTCCTTTGCTGAGTGGGAATGAGATGACTGTACCGCTATGAGTGCCATTCGTCTTTCCCTCTCCATTGCCACCAGTACTGCCATCCGTACGCGCCGCTCGGAGGAGTGGGATGGAGTGCACGAGCTGGAAATCTGATGCAGGATCATAGACTCGGAGCTTGTATGGATGACGGGAGGAGGAGGAGGAGGAGGGGTGGGGTGGGTTGGATGAAAGTGAGGATGAGGATGAGGATGACGACGTCAAAGCATTCGCTGATGGATGGGGAGAGGCTGATGTTGGATTCTCATCAATATCAGCACCACCGTTACCATCAACCCATACTGCATGAAATGCATCGCTGTCTGCTTCAGTAGCATTGTTCGGAGTATTGGCGGCGTGAGGCTGAGAGGTGAGTCCCATCGCCTTCTCATCATCGCTTGGCTGCGCTTCCTTGCTCTGACCAAGGCTGAACACCAACAATCCGTCCGAGAACAGATGGCCAATCTCACTCAACCCATCACCGCTACCAGTCTCAGACTGGGAATGTGAGGGAGCAGTAGCAGTAGCAGGGGCAGTGGCATTGACAAAGTCATTGTTCTCATTGGCGCTGCTTCCGTCACTGCCCATGGGCAATGTCACTGTGCCAATCTCACTCAATGTCACACACTCCACCACACTCACGACATTCGGAGCCATCGTCCTTGATCTCCATATTAATCTTCCATTGACACATGTCATTTCTGCCGCTTCACCATTCTTCCAATTCGGGATGGACGCAACGACCGTGCCAGGCAGGGAGCCACCATCATCACTCATAGTGTCTCCATCACTCCCACTCACACTCACATCCTCCTGTACGCTCTCTGTCGCTGAGCGACCCGTTGCCACTTTGAACAATCCCTTCGCAGAGTATATGTAGAGATGGCTGCCATCCGTTGCAAGCAGAGGATGGGATTGCTGCTGCTTGGATGAATCAGACGCATCGTTACGACTACTATTACTACTGCTAGTGTTGTTCTGCCCATTGCTCACACACAAGTCCGTCACTGGCCTTGGTCCAGCTGCATTTGTTGTCGTGAGTGTGTTTGATGCGTTTGACGATGTGTTGAATGTTTGTGGTTGTAGGGTGATGGCTGAGAGGAGTCGAGCGTGCGAGGGCAGGTCAAGAATGACCGAACGCTCCAAGCTCGATAACTTCATCAACGCGTGACGAACATACAGCACTGGACTTGACACCGAGCCAAACTCACCACTCTCACTCATTGATGATGGATCAACACAGAGCTCAGCGCGCTTGAATAGTGCGTTGAGAATGTTGAGTATGTCGGGCAATGAGCCACGAGCCACTGCCAATGCAATGCCGGCCTCCAATGCATGCTGATGTACGGAAGTTGAAAGGATTGCATCGTTGATACTGTTATGATTGCTGTCACTCAGCAACATCGGTGCGCCATTCTTTCCATTCGCATTCACCGTTCCCTTCTCTCCCATCTGTTGCTTACATATATCCATGAGCGAATGAGAAATTTTATTCAATACATTCGCTGCCACAGTTGGGTTCGGCATCGCTCGTGATTCGATGGAGAATGCGAGTGGTGCGACATTGCGGAGTTGTTGCTTGAGGAAAGTGAGCATGGCACAACACGTCGATGGGTCACTTACGGAACTCGTCGCCAGCGTCGAGAGGGCAAGGTGAACACCGCTGTTCACTGCTAATAACAGGAGTGGATGAAGGCGTGATGGAGGCAGACGACGGGATCGAGATGACACCAAACTACAACGAGCAGCCTCTGCAGCATAAGCCTCATACAACTTCATCATACTGCATTGACGTCTGTAGGCGAGTGTCTGATAGGTGAGGTCCGATTCCATTCCATTCGCCGCCAACTGACGCGCCATCCGCTCAACAGCCTCATTCCCTTCATCGACATTACCACTCTTGCTATTGGGCTGTTGTTGCTGAGCGGAAGCTGCGGTTTTCCGTCCACCAAGACCTGCTGTCAACTGTTGAGCTTGACGTTCCGCCTTGACCCGTGAGAGGAGCGGGGACAGTGAAGAGGAAGGATCGCTCAGACGGAGACAGACATAGCCACTCACACTACCATCCAGACCACCATCCAGCGAAGAGTCATCACCGCTAGTGCCATTGCCATTGTCGTCGGCACGTTGAGTGGATGATTGATTGGTTGCATTGTTGGAGGTATTGTTGGGATTGTTGGAGGAGGAGTGAGAATGGGACTGGGACTGAGTCTGCGTCTGCGTCTGCATGTGCTCACTCACCCAATCCACATCCAACGCCTGTTGTACCTCCACTCGCAACAACTGTCGCAACGTCAACTGTCTCTCCTCCTCCATCCTGATGATGCGATGGTGTTGAGGAGGATAGTTGGTGTTGCTACTGTTGTTGTTTTTATCTTGTGATGTTTCTGTCTGATGGAGCAATTATGAGTCAGCCCAGCGGAGCAGACAAAGGCAAGGCAAGTGAACGCAGCACAAAAGAAGCAGCAAAGAAGCAAGCCAGTGCACGTACATAAATAAACAACGGCAGATAAACTGACATATAGTGACACAATTGCAAGTTGCAGCACGCAACTGGGTCGCAATTTGGGTAATAGAATTAGCAAAATTATATTATTGAGCCAGCGGAAGGGAGGCTTCCATATCTTATGGCGTTATGAGTAAAACAACATACGTGTGGTACAATTATTTTTAGTACATGTATATCTGCACGTTGGCAGCTATGTTCCCACTGATTAATC
>Ga0256777_1000053_pt1 | contig 18960 bp, 4 predicted proteins | sample MC6MC0928MT_FD_186042 | JGI IMG/M metagenome (GOLD analysis project Ga0256777, IMG submission 186042) | Metatranscriptome of enriched soil aggregate microbial communities from Iowa State University, Ames, United States - MC6-MC0928-MT... | ecosystem: Environmental > Terrestrial > Soil >... | reverse complement strand
GTAATATTATGTCGTGTGAAATTGCATCCACCTCAAATGAATTATGGTTCGGATCGCACGGTATGATCATTGGGTTCGACCTATAACTAGATCTAGATCTGCTCACATTGAATATGGATACAACTAGAGGAGCTGCGCAAAATGTATGTTACCTCCAATGTGAGAAGAATAATAAAGAATAATAAGATCACCAGATCTGCCAGTCGAGCACAATCTCTCAACCATGTCAATAGATAGTCATTTGACAACGTTCCCTCTCGCCTATCATCAGTCGTTCCCTGTTGAGCGTCATGAATGCTGGCGGGTATTGTTATTGTTGTTGGTGAGTATTTGCATTTCCATCTCCCTGCTGTATATTTGCGAGCATCTCTGGATAATATTTCTTGTAGTATGCTTGCTGTTGCGGCAGTGTGAGTGTGGACCACCAGTCAGCGAATGCAGCGGGATCACTCGGTGGTACGGGAGCATCAACCTCAGCGCCACCACTTGACGACGGGGCAGCGGATGATGCGCCTGGGGCAGTAGAAGCAGCAGCAGTGGCGGGTGCAGTACCAGCGCCAGGTGGAGGTGCACTGCCATACGCATCAGAGGCGGCTGCATAGGGTTGCTGATGTGGTGGATAGCCACCATACGGGGATTGTTGTGGTGGATAGCCATGTGGCTGTCCATAGCCATGTGGAGATCCTTGGGGAGGATAGCCACCATACCCACCACCATACCCGCCACCATGACCTGGAGGGCCATACGGGCCAGGTGGTCCGCCATAAGGTCCACCACCGTATCGGCCTCCTCCATATGGAGGGCCGTAGCCTCCGCCTCCGCCCCCGCCAATCTGTCTTGCATCAATGGGTGGTCCTCCCGTCTCTTTCTGTCTCAAGATCGCTTCAATTTCTGCCTTGGCCATGTCACATTGCTCTGGCCGACCACTGACGATGACATCGCGCATATCAGAATGTTCATCGCCACGACTAATCTGAATGCGAGCACCGGTCACAGTCTGCAGACGCTTCACGATCTCTCCACCCCTGCCAATGATGACTCCAATTGCATGTTGAGGTACAGGAATCATGACAGTCGTCTGTCCTGGCCCTGATCCATATCGTCCAGCTCCACCCCCTGATGCGGGCCCCATGGCCCCTCCCCCACTGCCATATGCACCGGGTGGACCAGCAGCTGAGCCAGGAGGGCCATCCATACCAGGAATGCCAGGAACACCAGGTGCCGCAGAAGGAGCGGAAGCAGGTGGGCCACGTGCATATGGCAGTCCCATCGCCTGTGCCTCACGTGTGCCTCCAACAATACTCTCAATCTCCTGTCTTGCTGCTGCCACTGCATCAGGCATGCCACACACCTTAATATCCCTCATCTGACGATCGGTGCCTTCTTGCTCCTTCACAACCTGTACAACCGCCTTGGTACGATCCTCGATCGCTCGGATGGTATCGCCGCGACTTCCAATCACCAGACCTATCGTTGAGCTGGGAACTGAAACGATCTCCTCAATGCCACCGGGTGGGAGTGTATAACCAAGACCAGGACGACTCGGTGGACCATGACCATGACCTCCGCCACCGCCGTAGCCACCATAACCACCGTACCCACCACCTACGCCGCCCATAGCTTCCCTAGTTTGTGAACATACTCGTCTGACTTCTGCTTCACCCGCATCAATCTGCTCTGTTGTGCCTCTCAGTGTCACCGTGCGCATGGGCCGATGGGGCTCGCCGGGTTGAGGCTGATGAACTTGAATATAAACACCAGTCTGAGATTGGATTTGTGCAATTGTCGCACCCTTGTGTCCAATAATGAGACCAACTTTGTCTGATGGCACTTCAATGTCTTTCGTCGTTGCATTGTTTCCTCCTGCTCCCCCGCCTCCTCCTCCCACGCCCATTCCTGGTGGCGGCACACCCATGCCCATGCCCATGCCCATGGGTCTGCGATACTCTTCTTCGCGCGGACGATCATAATCACCCTTTGACTCCCGGTCTCTCCTTGATGGTCCCATCATCGTGAATCCGGCATCATTTGCATAGAGTGAATTACTGAGCACAAATGTTTTCGCATTGCTTAAGTTGAGTTCCTTGCTGAGGGGATTGGTGAGAGCAGTCGACGCCTCCGCTCCACTGCCACTGCCACTGCCACTCTCCTCAACCGGTACAGTCACCAGTGCCTGTGAGTCGACATCAATCTGCAGTAGGCCCACCACTCTTGCCGTTGCTCTTTCCATCGCCTCCTCATCGCCTGCTTCAATCCGGATATGCATCTCCTCATCCTCACTCTCAATGCTGATGCCCTCGCCGCCCTCACTCGCCGGTAACAAATCAGTCGCACCACGACCAACCAAGGTGCAGCGCGCACCCGTACGTGAGGAGATCGTGGCAAGACCATCAGGACCACCAAGCAGCGTACGATAATCTGTATCAGGATGAGAGGCGAAGGGGATAGGAATCTTACGACGTTTGCCGCCACCACCACTGCCACCGGCTGATTCTGCGCTGGGTTCCTCCTCCTCGCCACGCCTGCCCAGGACTTTGCCTAACAATGGAAACTCCTCTCGTAAACGCTTGCCGAGGACACTCTCTGATGTTGGCACATAGTGTGGCTGTGTTTGGAATGGCAATGCAGCTGATGATCCTGTTGCCCCGCTGCTGCCTCCAGTTAATTTCTGTGAGAATCGAGCAGCCAACGCCCGCGCTCGAGCCACGGCATCCTCAGACATGGCTGAGTGAGTAGGAGGGAGAGTGGAGGATGAAGATTGTAATACAACGCAACAGGACACCTACTCAACACTGCTATTGTCTGGTTGCACAATGAAGAATCTCGCGCGTCCTCTCTTCTCTTCTCTGCTTCCTGAGGCTGAGTCTGCCTTTCAAACCACTCGGCACAGCAAAGCAGCTGCTGCTCGAGCACTGATTAATCCATCTTGTCCATAGCTCAAAAGCGCTTTCGTCAGTCATGTCATAAGCATCCCAGGCATTATCAACCCCACTATAGGGCCATGCATTGCTTGAGTAATTACATTTATATTTAAGATACATCGTTGTTATTGCTCTAGAACTCTGTTGTGCTCGTTTCCAGCTCAGCTTGCTTCACCGAATCTTCACCGCTAGAAGCTGAGCCTTGGAATGCGTCTGCATTTCCCCTCTCGCCGCTCCACACAATTCGAGCTTCAACTGGTGAGCACCTTGCGGGACGGGATTAACACTGCATGATCTCTCCACTGGCAGTCCACTGAAGCATGAAACAATTCGCCGTTGAATATTTGATTCATTGAGAAACAGCCGCGAGATTCAATCTCGATCTCAAACAATGAATGGTCATCCTCATGGGTTCACGCATCGTGCAGACTACAGATGGGGTGCATCGCTGATGCATCAATCGAATGTATGCGCACGACATTGTGGCGACTCGTGCCATGCCATCTTGCGGAAGCAGAGAGAAGGTGCGCAATGCAATGCGGCTGTGGGGATCTGGATGGGATTAGGTTGGGCTTCGGGATCAGATGTCAGTTGGCCTTCATCATGGCATGGAATAGTCAACCCCGAGCTGCCTCATCATGCTGCTCTCTCAGAAGTATCGATCCGGCATGGTGAGTCTCTCATGACACGTTGATGTTGCTTTTCTCAACAATCCAACAACGGGCATGATATCATAATGTAAAGTCAAATTCAATGACCGACCTCTTAATTCAGCATGCTGATCATTGACCGTATATTCCATATCCATCACTCCTTTCAAATGTGCCTCCTCTTTGGTTCGAATGATTCGGTCCCATACGACGACACGATTGGTATGCCGCTTCTCTCCCTCCCACTCTGCTGTCACGAATGCGAAGAGTTGATGTGTATTCCAATTCCATATCGGGCGCAGGTCAGCATCAAGATGGAAACTACCTTGTGCATGCTCCCAACCACGAGCGGGTCGATGAAATTGACGAAATCGCTGAATATTTGTTTGATTGAGTGTGCATGGTGTGTGTGCGAGTGGCATGAATGCAGCGGAGGCACATGCGAGCGCGAGGACGATCAGTGCAGAAAGCCAGAAGAAGAAGACGACATTGCCACGGAGGAAGGCAGTATGCATGATGATGATGAGGGAGATGAAAGAGAGGGCGGCACGAGTGCGCTCAGCCTCAGTGTAGAGTAGAATATCTGCAGCTTGTCACAAGCTGGTGAACTGCCCTGTCCGTACTGATCAGCGCCGCTTGTCCAATGACTCAGCCAATCGTTCCAAATGGAATGACAGTCCCAACCGTTGAGTTGTGTGAATGATGTTCCTGTAAAGAGGGACAGGAATGTATGTCTGTCGCAATGGTCCATAGCATTGAGTGCAGATGTTGGCTGAGTCAGCATCATCATCCATCCATTCTGCTGTGTCAGACGAGCTGAGTCAGAGCAGGTCACAATCAGACGCTGAACCAAACAATGCATGGAAGCCATGTACCAACATCCATATCCTCAACTCCATGTGTCTGACTCCAGTAGTATGCTAACGAATGTGAATGAGTCGAATGAATGAATGAGGCTGGGTGAGATAGATGTGAGAGCAGAGCGAGCTCGGTGCATGTCTGTGGACAGTTTGGTTGGAAGCTGTTTGAGCTCGGTTTCGAATTGAGATGAGAGTGAGATCGATGAGAGTTGTTGCTGGCCTCGCACGGTGTTCTCACACAATCATGCAGACTGCTGCATGGGAAGGAGTCGCAGGATAAGAAACATCACTCAACACAGCAACTGTCGACGTGGAATACGGACCTCCAGGACCGAGTACTACATACGAATAACAGTACTTGCACGCTGCTTCTACCAGCAGCCTCACTGTGAGCGGCCCTTCACTCAGCTGCACTGTCACCAGCTCCCTCACTCACTCCTCCGCTTGATCCAATCAACCATTTGGGTGAAGGGGAGTGAGCCCCGATCTCACATCCCATCCCCTTCTATCTTGCTTCTCCAGTGATGTCTGACCCACGTGTCGTCTGGCTGGAGTCCAGCCCACTGTCCCCTCTACTGCACTCCCATGGCTTGACCGCCTCTGAGCTGGCTGTCAGTCAGCCGGCAGTCAGAGCATGGATTGAACAGGATGATGTTCCCATGCTGCTGGCAAGAGTGGAGAAGGATGATGCAACAGGTCAATCGAAGCTTGTATTCAGTAGTGAGATGAATGGTGGTGTGAATGTCGGCAGCAGTGAGGAAGTTTTCTTGATCAAGACTCAGTCCTCCTCCTCTCAGCCATCGTCACCTGATGAATTCGGTCGTGGTGTAATGGTCGCTAGTAATATTGGTGATGCCATCCCTGGTCTCTATCAACTCATTCACAGTGTATTCGGTCCTCGCATTGGTGCATCTGACGCTGGTTTGGCGTCGAAGGTTGGCGCGGATGTGAGTGCATTGGAGGCGAAGTTACGCAAGCTCGCATTGGCCGGTTCAGCCATGCAAGCCAATCGTGCTGCGATTGGTGCAGTTGGTGCAGTCGACAACAATGCGATGGACGCTGATGCAGATGTATCCTCTATCAAAAGTGTCCGTGATGAGGTTGATTATTGGCATGCCTTATCGAGCAGTGGTGGTGTGGCTGCATCCCGCGCTGAATCCTTCCTTGAACGACTGTCCTCACCCGACATCGATCTTGCATCCAAATGGGAGGCACATGCATTGGCATCATTGAGAGATGAGGAATTAAGTCGATTGTTGGAAGATACACAATATGCCTTGAGTGAACTCTGGCTGGCTCAACCTGATCGTGGTGAGCCCTACCCACAAGCACGCATGGAACACTTGATGCATCTCTTGTCAGCAGCATTGGTACACCATTTACGCTCATCACTCGGTCGATTAGCGATCTGGCGTGATGCATTCCCTCGTGTCAAGCAAGCATTGGCCCGTGCGCAAGATCATGTGAAGCAGTGGCAGCAGTGTATGACCGAATTGGTGACGAATGAATTCGGAGGACGATGGAGGCGTGCACAGGATGCAACGTCACCAACAGCAATCAACAACGGCTTCAATGCATCATCCAATCAATCTTCATCCAACTCGTCTGCCTTCCCTGACCAAGTGCTGGATTCATTCGGTAGCCGCCTTGCACAACTGTTACACCTCCGTGGCGTGCATGAGGAATTGTTGGCATTGTTAACACGTGACGGTACCGCTGCACAGGACTCATCATCACCATCATCATCATCGTCGCTCGGTTCTGCACAAGAAGTGATTGGGTCGCTATTTGACCGTTTGGGTATTGATCCGTTGAATTCTGGTTTCTTCTCCAGTCAGCGTTGGGATGTGGCACTCGGTGAGCTTGACAAGGTCTGGTCCGGTGTGGAGATGCTTGCAGCGACCAAGCTCAAGGATCAATTATATAATCTTGCTGATCGACCTGAATTATTGGTTGCAGCGTTAGCAAGCTATTCCAATCTATTACGTCGATCGAATTTGAGTCGTGCATTGGATTCGGAGCGTCGAACCTTGTTGCAACAATTAACGACACGATTGGATGAATTGAAGACGACCTTTGATTCACACGCCAATACTGCCACTGGTATGGGCTCAGCTCCACCACCATTGAAGAATCAACCATCACTCTTCCTGGCTCGTTTGATCTGGTCGCATCAACTTCAGCGTAGGATTACCAATCTTCGTGCACTCTCCAATCAAGTTCTACAAGGCATTGCTGGCTCCGACCGGTTTGATTCGATGGCGACACAGTTGGGTCATCGTATGAAGGAGTGGAGTTCGGAGATGTATGAATCGTGGAAGGAGGATACCATTCGTCTCGTGAGTGATGAATCGAATCCACTGGCGTTGCAGACATCAGGAAGGTTGATGGATCTGGATCTTCAAGGTTCAGGACAGTTACGCATTCATTTCAATGAACGCTTAGTCACATTGATTCGTGAAGTACGTCAATTACGTGAGTTTGGTTATGCAATTCCTGAATCGATTTCCAAGGTTGTATCGACTGCTGAGAAGTATTATAAGTATGGTTTAAAATTGAAGCAAGTTGCCACCTTCTACAATACCATTCATGAACGAATCCTACCAAGTCAGATGGCCATGCTGCTACATGAGGCGACGGAATTCGAGCGAACCATCAAAGAACAACGTGGAACGGCATGGAAGGATACGGAAGAGTGTGAACGATTCATGTCGAAACTCATGGCAGCATCCGATGCACTCACACAGAGGAATACAAAGCTGAAGGCGTTACATAATCAATTGGTCCAAGGTGTCGCACAGTTACTTCAACCAAACTCAACCATGGATCTGTTACGAGGCAGAGAGGCATTCTTGGATCATATTGCATCGTTGCGTTCTCTCATTGACAAGGAGGCGCGGCGTGGCTTATCTCAGCGTGATGCCATCGCACTGTGGAGGAATCATTGGAATGCGCAACTATTCAAAGTACTCTCATGGCAATATCGATGGATGATTGAGATGCTACAGGGGGATGGAAGCCAAGTCAGTGGTAATGCAGGAGGGGTAGGAAGTCTCATCCATACAGCAACGAATGTGGGCGCTGCCAATGGATTGGGCAATGGACTCAGTTCCTTGTCCGCCGCCGCCGCCTCCATCCCATCTCTACTCGATATCCCCTTGGAACTCCGTCTGTCAACCAGCACCAAGGCATCCGTCAATGGTGGCAGCACTCAGAGCAGTGCTCGTCTGGTGTTCCGTCCACCATTGGAGGAGGTTCGATCCAGCTACTACAGGAATCTCAAACGTTTCTTGGATCTGCCCAAACTCTTCCTGGGTGTGTCGGAGAATACGAGTGGCGGCAGTGGAGTGATGGCTGCCATGCCGGGCAATGGAACAATCTTCTCAGCCATTCCTGAGCGTCATGGTGTGGCACTCTACGCATTGTTCAAGCATGGTGAGATGCTGTTTACCAATCTCAAAAATCTGACTCATCGCTTTGCCTCATGGATTGCGCTCGCATCCGTTCATGATTTGGAGCAGCATTGTTTGGATTCCTTACAAACGGTGATGGATTGGGAGGTGAATTTTCGTGCACTCAAAGCACGCAAGAAGGAGTTTGAGAAGCTTCCTGATAGCGTTCGTGTTGGTTGCTTCGTCGTCTCCTTGACTGGCTTCAAGGCGAGTGTGGAGGATTTGATGCATAAATTTCATGAAAGTTTGCTGCTCTCATTGAAGAAGTCAACGACGGAGGGATTGAAGCGCGTGACGGAATTCTTGGACAAGGCACTGGACGTACTGAACAAACCACCACAGAGTGTCAATGAACTCGCGGCTGCACGCATGGCATTCACGGAGTTGCAACAAGAACAGCCAACCATGCAACAATTGATGGATGGAATGGGTGAGAAGGATGCATTGCTAAGACAGATGGCACACCTGGCATTGGATCTATCCTCAGTCGCACCACGTTGGTCTCTCTTCCTCGACGCTGCGTCATCATTCGACCAAACGTTGGAAGCACAGAAAGCTACCTTACGTGAAGGTCTATCATCGCAGGCGCAGCAGACTCAACTATCGATCGATAAGTTTGGTTCTAGGTGGTCGAAGACGAAGCCGAATGAGGAGGACATTGCGGCTGGTGGTGGCCTGACACCGGAGAAGGCCGAATCCATCCTTGCTGAATTGGATGATTGGAAGAATCAATTGGATGGTTTAGTCAAACAAGTCGAAGAGTTACAAAGTCATTGTACAAGCTTTGGCATGGATGTGCCTTCCTTCCCAACGTTGGATGCCCTGCGATTGGAGATTGATGCTGCGTGTGATTCATGGCGCATGTTTGATGAATACTCCAAGGAGTTGTCCAAGATGGCGAATGAGGATTGGATTAGCTTCCGTAAGGAGGTGTCCAGTGTGGCAACCTTATTGGATCGATGGTCAGCCAAGTTGAAGAATCGTGGTGTCCGAGATGCGGTTGGAGAATTACTCGTGCGTGAAATTCGTACCGCTCGTGAACTCTACCCATTGCTGCAGATGCTGGCAGCTGACTTCCTCGAGAATGAACATTTTAAGATGTTGTTTGCATTATTGAAATTTGATGGTTCTGTCAACATTCGTAATGTGACACTTCAACACTTCCTTGCGTCTGGCCCTAAGATGTTGGAGCGTAAGACTGAGATTCGTCAATTGGTTGAGCGTGCACAGGGCGAGGTGGTCATTCGTGAGAGTGTTGAGAATCTCAAGGTGTGGGCGGATAAATGCCTCTTCAATCTCATGGAGCAGACAACGGGCAATGCACAACTAGGCAATACACATATCATTCGGGAGTGGAAGGAATTGTTCACACAGATCAGTGATCAACAGGCGTTGGTCGGGTCATTGAAGGAGTCGCCATACTATGCACCATTTGCTGACACCTGTCAACAATTCGAGCAGAAGTTGTCTATCTTGGATGAAGTCCTGCATTCACTCAACATCATTCAGCGTAAGTATCTCTACTTGGAGCCGATCTTCTCACGTGGTGCGCTGCCCAGTGAACAGGCGCGATTCAAGAGGATCGATACGGAGTTTAGAAGCATCATGAAGGATGTTGCAGCCAATCCACAAGTGTTGGCATTGACCACCATTCCTGATATAGCATCCACGGCCACCTCGATGGTTGAGCAGTTGGATCGATGCCAGAAGGCGTTGAATGATTTCCTTGAGGAGAAGCGTTCGAAGTTTCCACGCTTCTATTTCATTGGTGATGATGACTTGTTGGAGATTATTGGTCAAGCAGAGAATCCACTCGTCATTCAAAATCATTTGAAGAAATTATTTGCGGGCATTCATCGCGTGGAATTCTCACAGGATTGTAAGAGAATCGTGTCCATGTGCTCCAGTGAAGGTGAAGTGGTGCCACTCGTCGCCCCCGTTCATATCACCGCCGATATTGAAGGTTGGCTGAGTTCATTGAGTACATGTATGGAGCAGACCTTGCAAGATTGTTTGGTGCGATGTATGTCTGAGTTCGATCTGGCCAAGTTCCCATCACAAATATTAAACCTTGCTGAACAGATTCATTTCACCCATCAAGCTGAGGTCGCCATACAGAAACAATCCTTACCTCAACTCCAGCAACAGCTTCAAGGCAGATTGCAGGAGTACACTTCAACGGAGATTGGTGATGAGGACAGTGTGGAGAGTCGATTGTTACAATTGAAGTTGAAGTCCCTGGTCATGGATTTGATTCATCATATTGATGTCGTTCGTCAGCTGATGGATGACAAGGTTTCATCCATTGATCATTGGCTATGGCAGAAACAACTTCGATTCTACTTGAGACAAACCGATAAGATTGCAGTCATTCGTATGGTGGACTCTGAATTCACATACTCATACGAATATATTGGCAATGTCGACAAGCTCGTGCATACTCCACTGTCTGATAAGTGCTACTTGGTCTTGACGCAGGGTATGCATCTGGGCTATGGAGGATGTCCATTCGGACCAGCAGGAACGGGAAAAACTGAATCAGTCAAGGCACTGGGCAATGCATTCGGACGACAAACACTCGTATTCAATTGTGATGAGGGCATTGACTTTCAGTCGATGGGTCGTATCTTTACCGGTTTAGTGAAGAGTGGTGCCTGGGGCTGCTTCGATGAGTTTAATCGTTTGAAGGAGGATCAGCTCTCAGCAATCAGTCAACAGATTCAAGTCATTCAAGCCGCCATCAAGTCGCGTGCACCAAGATGTGAACTGTTGGGACAAAACATTCAAGTCAACCCCAATGCGGCCATCTTCGTGACGATGAACCCTGCGTCAAGGGATTATGGCGGTCGTAGTAAATTGCCACATAACTTGAAGCAACTCTTCCGTGATATCTCCATGGCACTACCGGACTTCAAGCTCATCTGTCAAACGATCTTGATGGCCGAAGGATTCAGTCATGCTGAGGTCATTGGACGAAAGATTACAGAAGTATTCGAACTGTCCAAACAGCTGCTCTCACAACAGCGCCATTATGACTGGGGCTTGCGAGCAATGAAGACTGTGCTACGACATGCCGGTCAGTTGATTCATGCTGAGAAGAGGAAAGCGAATCAAACCTTATCGATGGAGTTGGAATCGTCACTTCTCATCGGTGCGCTCGAGATCAATACTCTTTCTAAGTTGACCTACGCTGACAGTGTACGATTTCAAGGTTTGATCGGTGATGTCTTCCCTGGCTGTAAGAGTGAGGCGCTGGATTATGGAGTGCTGTCGCAACATATTCGTGATGCCATCACTGAATTGAAATTGGAATTAGTTGAGAGTCAAGTAGCCAAGATTCTTCAATTACACGAGGCATTGAACCAACGTATGGGAGTGGTCATCGTTGGACCCAGCGGTGCGGGAAAATCTGTCATGCTCAATGTTCTCCATGCAGCCCTCGCCAAGAAGGGTCAACAGATCGTTCGTCATGTCATGAATCCCAAGGCACTGGAGCGTAATAAGCTACTTGGAAAGATGGATAATGATACGCGTGAATGGACGGATGGTGTTCTCACTGCTGCCGCCAGACAGGTTCAGCGTGAGCCAGCCAATACACATACGTGGATCATTGCTGATGGCGATGTCGATCCCGAATGGATTGAGTCACTCAATAGTGTGTTGGATGACAATCATCTACTGACCATGCCGAATGGTGAGCGCATCAAATTTGGTTCGAATGTGAATTTTATATTCGAGACTCATTCATTGGACTATGCCTCCCCTGCCACTGTCTCACGTATGGGTATGATCTTCTTAAGTGAGGAGGATACGGAGATTTCTGCATTGGTGGCAAGTTGGATCAAGAAGCAAGATGCGAACATTCAGATGCGATTGAGTGGATGGATGGAAGAGATGTTCTATTCATCATTGGATTGGGTCATCGAGGCCAACTCAGAAGTCGTGCCCCGCACCAAGGTTGGCCTCGTCATGACAGCATTGTCTCATTTACGTGGTGTGACAACGAAGGCTGAATTCTGTATTGGATTGATTCGTGGTATTGGTTGTAACTTACCATTGGATCGTCGTCAGGCATTGGCCACGAAGATTTGGGGCATGAGTGGTGAGCGACTGCCCGATGCACGATTCCCGCTCGATGTCACATTCAATCGACAGACGGGACGATTGGAGAACTATGCATATCGAGAGGAACCCATCCCGTTTGAATCCCTATCCTTCCGCTCACCACCATTGGTCAACACGGTTGATATGCAGCGTAATCGTGATTTGGTGATGAGTTGGCTGCAGAATATGGAGCCATTCCTATTGGTTGGGCCTGAAGGGTGTGGACGAACCTTGCTACTCGAACATTGCTTCAAGACAATCAAACATGCAACTGTCACCACGATTCATTGTAGTGCACAAACCAATGCATCACATGTATTATCGAAGCTCGCTGAGTGTTGCGCAACCTTCAGTACGGCCAAGGGACGCGTGCTGAGACCGAAGGAAGGCGAGCGGCTCATCCTCTTCCTCAAGGATCTCAACTTACCCAAGCCCGACAAATATGCAACCAGTCAATTGATTGCATGCTTACAACAATTGGTCACTCATAAGGGATTCTATGATGATAACTTGGATTGGGTTGGATTGGAGAAGGTTCAAATTGTTTGTTGTATGAATGTTGCAGGTGTGGGAGCAACGGCACTGGGCCGTCATGCACTCAGTACACGATTCACCGCCACGGTTCATGTTGCATTCATGACCTACCCCGATCGTGATGCACTCCTATCCATCTATACCTCATTCCTCAAATCAGTCCTACATGCAGCTGCATCACAGGGTGGAGGTCGATTACCGGATCCCACGTGGTCGAGCGATGCAAACATTCGCAAGCTGTGTGGCACCGTCGTGGAGGTGTATGAGAAAGTCCGAGCAAAATTTAGTGTCGATGATGCACGACACTATAGTTTCAATCCTCGTGATCTGACTCAGTGGCTGATTGGTCTACTCCGTTATGACTTGATGAAGGAGAATTTATTGGATATCGTTGGATATGAATGTTACCGACTGTTCGCTGATCGACTCATCTCGGCTGAGCACACCAAAGCATTCGAACATATCCTATATGGATTGATGAATAGCCATTGGAAGCATGGCAACAAAATCAAGGATATGTACTATACCAGTCTACAGCAGTACTCATTGCAGGCATTGATGGCTGGTGGTGGTGGAGGTGGCGCAGCTGCAGCGGGTGCAGATGGTGAGCCAGTCGTCACACCCGTCACAGCTGAGTTGGGTAGTTCACTTGATCGTGTCTCCTTAGGCGATTATCGTGAGCTATGTGCAGAGGGTTTGACTACGTTTGAGCGTGAGTATAAGTCCTTAAATATTTTGTTATTCCAGGAGATCTTGGATCATTTAGCCTGGGAGGAGCGCGTCCTCTCCGCTCCCGGTGGTTCATTGCTACTCATCGGTGATGCGGGTGTCGGTCGCCGTACCACCATCACTCTCATCGCTCATCTCTTGCGTCTGACAGTGGCCACGCCACACTTGTCGAAGAAGTATGATTCCAAGGCATTCAGGAATGAGTTGAAGGAATGGTTGAAGAGTGCGGGAGTGGAAGGCAAACAGATGTTGCTCTACATTGAGGATCATCATCTTGTTGAAAGCAGCATATTGGAAGATATCAATTCCTTACTCTCATCGGGTGAGGTGGCTGGATTATTCACACCACAGGAGATGGAACCGATGCTTGCACCATTGAAGGAGGCATTCGTCGCATCCGGTATGTATCGAAATTTGGCTGAATTCTTCACGGCCCGTGTGCGTAGTAGTATGCATATTGTTCTATCCATGGATCCCAACCATCCAATGTTTGCTAGCCGATGTGAGAGCAACCCTGCACTGTTCACACGATGCACCTGTCTGTGGCTTGGACGGTGGAGTCGAATGGGAATGGTTGAAGTGCCGCGTCTCAAGCTAGAGAAGTTGTTGTCGAGTGGTGCAAGTGCACAACCCATGGATGCCAATCGTGTGTTGGATGCATTATTATTCATTCATTCGAGTGCCATCCAGCGTGGCCTGTGTGCCACTCCTTTGACCTATGTCTCTTTCATCGATACCTACGCCCGTCTGTATGAGTCGAAGCAATCCGGTTTGGCCGCTCAGAAGAAGCATCTGTTGGCGGGTCTGCAGAAGTTGACTGATGCCGCACAACAAGTCGATGTTCTATCCAAGGATGCGCATGAGAAGGCGGCCGCGGTCTCACAGAAGCAGAAGGAAGCTGACTCGGCATTGGAGCAGATTACTCAACGTATGGCACAGGCAAGTGAAAGAAAGGTTGAGGTTGAGCAACTACAAAAGAGTCTTGGACAAGAAGAAGCGAAGTTGAATGTGCGTCGTGGTGAAATTCAAGCACAGCTGGCCGATATTCAACCAGTGTTGAATGCGGCACGTGAGGCAGTTGGTGGCATTAAGAAGGATAATTTGAATGAGATTCGTGCATTCCGTATGCCTCCCGCACAGATTCATGCCGTGCTGTGTGGTGTGCTGGGCTTGATGAAGCAGGAGGATACATCGTGGCAGAATATGAAGAAGTTCCTTGGTAGTCCCAGTGTAAAGGAGGATATTCTCAACTTTGATGTGACGAATGTCGATGCGGCATCACGACAGAAGGTTCAAGCACTCATCAATAAGAATCCAGATGCATTCAACAAGGAGAAGATGATGCGCGTCAATGTGGCCGCAGCACCACTGGCATCATGGGTGCATGCATGTGTGCGGTACTCAGCCGTACTCGAATCGATCAAGCCCTTGCGTCAACAATTCGAGGATGCGGATCGTCAATTGGCTGGTGCACGGAATCGTGTGAAGCAATGTGAGGATGAATTGAAGCAGTTGGATGATGAAGTTCAAACCCTGAAGGCGCGATTTGCCAAGACCACGGCTGAAGCGGAAACACTCAAAGTCGCACTACAGAAGACGAAGGAGACATTGGATGCGGCACAGTTGCTGTTGGGTAAGCTGAGTGGAGAGCGACAGAGATGGGAAGGACAGGTGGCGACATTGACGAGTGGATTGGAGGCATTGACATTTAACAGCATGTTGGCGGCTGCATTCTGCTCCTACTTGGGAAGTTGCCCTGAGGATGCACGTCGATCGGCCCTGAGCGAGTGGTGTGCCAAGCTCGGTGTCCAAGCATTTGATCTATGTAACTTCCTCAGCAGTGAGAGTGAATTATTACAATGGAAAGGCGAGGGTTTACCAGCCGATGCATTGAGTATGGAGAATTCACTCATCATTCTCAACAGTCAACAAGTGCCATTCATCATCGATCCAACCGGTTCCGCTACTACCTGGCTGCAGACGCATCTGAGTGGTAAGACGCTGGAAGTCGTCATGCAGCAGGAGGCACGATTCATGACAACACTGGAGCTTGCTGTACGATTCGGTAAGACATTGATCATCGCTGAAGTCGATGGACTCTCACCGGTACTCTACCCATTGGTACGACGGGACTTGGTTGGCGTTGGACCACGTAAGATGGTGCAAGTCGGTGATAAGAGTGTCGACTATAATGACAGCTTCAGACTCTTCCTCGTCACACGTAACCCATTGCCCGATCTGCCATCTGATGCGCGTGCCTTGGTGAATGAAGTGAATTTCAGTGTGACACGCTCCGGCTTGGAAGGCCAACTGCTGGGCTTGACGATTGGACATGAGAAGCCACAATTGGAGACCAAGAAATCAGAGCTGCTGGCAGCGGAAGATAAGCTCAAGGTTCAATTAGCCGAATTAGAGAAGAGATTATTGAATGAATTGGCACAGAGTGAAGGAGATATATTGGCCAATAAGAGTCTCATTGAGTCGCTCAATCAGACGAAGAGTCAATCGAGTGAGATTGCCACATCACTGCAGAGTAGTAAGGAAATTCAAGCTGACCTCGATCGTCAGCGTGATGTCTATCGTCCCATTGCTCAAGTTGGCTCGACTCTCTTCTTCCTCATCACTCAACTCAGCTCCGTCAACAATCTATATGAATTCTCGCTACCGGCATTCACACAATTATTCAAGCAAAATCTTGAGGCACCAGCGGGTAGTGGAATGGGAGCGTCCGCTGTGGCAATGGCTGCAGCCAGCGGAGATAAGGAATCCGCACGTGTCGCCTCTCTCACTGCCACATTGAAGCTTCAAATCTTCACTTTCATTACTCGCTCACTGTTCAAGGCTGATCGATTGATGTTTGCCTTACATTTCGTTCATTGTATCGATCCAAATTTGTTCCATCAGGGTGAATGGGAATTCTTGAGTGGACAGCTGGTTGGAGATGGTGCAGCAGCAGATATGTCTCTACCGGTGTGGGCCCCCAAAGAACGCGCGGCTGCATTTGCCAACTTGGCGTCAACCTTCCCTGCATTGGTTCGAAGTGCAAGATTGAATGATGAGCAGAGTTGGGGTCGATGGATGAAGAGCTCCAGACCAGAAGTGGAATTCCCCGCTGCTGGTCCAGGCGAGCCATCACTGACCGCTGCACAGCGCTTACTCTTCATGAAGACCTTCCGTCCAGACCGCTTACAAACAGCATTGACGAGCTTCGCTTGTGAATGTCTTGGAGTGAGCTCCCTCTCTCCTCCACCACTCAACCTCGCTCGCATGGTGAAGGAAGAGTCCTCTCCAGCTCAGCCACTGCTCTTCCTCTGTGAAGGTGGAGCAGATCCAACAGCTGAATTGGAGGACATGGCCAGTAAGACTGTTGGCTCGGATCGCTTCTACCAGGTGGCATTGGGCAGTGGCCAGACAGATGGGGCATTACAACTATTGTATCGATGTGCAAAGGAAGGAAGTTATCTGTTACTAAAGAACTTGCATCTGGTCTCACCATGGCTATTGGAGTTGGAGAAGCATCTCAAGCTATTGCAACCACATCCTGAATTTAGGCTGATGATGACAACCGAGCAAAGTGAACACTTCCCCTCCATCCTCTTGCAGGAGTCATTACTCATCAGCTACGAGTCACCGCCCGGCATCAAGCAGAATCTGTTGCGTACGTATGAAGGTTGGGATGCAGCATTCTTACAGCGTGGTGGTAGCACTCGTGCACAACTTCTGTTCGTGTTGGCATGGTTCCATGCCATTACACAGGAGCGTCGTACATACATTCCACAGGGCTGGTCGAAGATGTATGAATTCTCATTCGCTGATCTGAGAAGTGGTGCGGATATCATTGATAACCTTCTCGCCAAGATGGGTGCATTGGTATCAACCAAAGGTGGTGCTGCACCGAAATCTGAAATTGACCCCGCATCCTTCCCATGGCTGACTGTATGGGGCTTACTCAAGTATGCCATCTATGGTGGTCGGATCGATAATGAGCATGACGTACGAGTATTGGTGACTTACCTGCGTAAATTCTTCAGTAAGGACATATTGAATACCAGTGCGTCATCTGCCAGTCGTAAGCTAACCCAAGGTTTGGAGTTACCCAACTCCAATAATCATGGCGATTACTTACGTCTCATCAACAAACTTCCTGATATTGATCCACCCGCGCTCTTCTCCTTGCCGGAAAATGTGGAAGGAGCCGTACAGGAAACTTCATCCATGCACGTATTGACCCAGCTGCGTAAGTTGGCAGTGAGTAGCTCAAGTCTCGTACGATTTGATCGAGATGTGTGGAGGACACAGTTGACACCATTGTTGCAACTCTGGGAGAAGTATAGTACGCGCGATAATCGATCGCTGCTCAATCGTCCACCGAAACTCGCCAAGAAGGAGGAACATTACACACCGTTGGAAGCATTCATCGTATTGGAGAATGCAAAGGCCGCCAATCTACTGGCCTTGATCTCATCTGCATTAGGTGGCATCAGTGGTGTGCTGTACGGTTCTGGCCTATTGACGCCGGATATTCAATCGGATGGTGCAGCCTTGTTGAGTGGTGAGACACCCTGGCGCTGGGCGAAGAATTGGTATGGACCAAGTGAACCATCACAATGGCTGACTGAACTTGTTGCGCGTAAGCAATCGTTACTCAACCTATTGCAACGTACTGATGCTGGCCATCTATTGAGTGCACCCATTCCACTTGGTCAATTATTCACCCCCAAGGTGTGTCTGAATGCGTTGAGACAGCAGACAGCGAGACAGACGGGCAAGGCGATTGATACACTCAAGTTAGCGGCGGCATTCGACCAGAATCAAACAAACCAATCACAACTTGTCATGACGGTGAGTGGCTTGCTGCTGCAAGGTTGTGGCTTCAGTGGTGGTTTACTATGCCCACTCCAACCCGATGCACCCAGTCTCTTACCACTTCCTAATTGCTCCCTCTATTACATTCCCATGGATGAGTCTGATCCGTATGGTGATCCTTCCTCCTCATTGTCCGTGCCCGTGTATGTTGCACCGACACGTGAGGAGTTCGTGTGTGAGATTCGTATGCCATGTAAGGGACAGCAGGAGAGATGGATTCTGAGTGGAGTGGCCGTTTGTCTCAATGACTACAAGTAAATCAGACCAAATCAGCGCTACTCTCACCTCCCGTCTGTCAAACACAAACAGACCCAGTGTTGACGCCTCAATGGAACGCGATGTCTCTCCTTCTAATCCTCATCATTGTCACAAAAATGTGCGCACTGACAGGCTTAGCTGGTCTGTTGCTTGGTTGACGCCAAGCGATCCAACTGAGCCAATCACCGTGTCTCAACACATACATCTCTGCTTTTCTTCAAACTCGACTTGACGAAGTGTTACAGTATGACTGCTGCTTGGGATTGACGCAGATTCACGTTGACTCATACAAATTAAATGGCCGTTCATAGCAGAACGGATCCGTTCCAGAATCTGATCTTAGACTGGTCGACGTCGTTTAGCCGGGCCCATCTCCGCGAGCAAGCAACACATGATACAACAACACCGGGACAAGATATCTAACCAGACGATGAACCTTCTGATACATTGACTGAGTCAGCATTGGTTTCTCACGATCATTATTTTCGGTTGGTAAGACGGCGAAGAAGGCTCGAGGGCCCTGCGGATTCGAGATCAGAACGCACTGTGGAACGGCGCACGTGTACTTGGCATCACGAACACAAAG
>Ga0256777_1000042_pt1 | contig 20581 bp, 1 predicted proteins | sample MC6MC0928MT_FD_186042 | JGI IMG/M metagenome (GOLD analysis project Ga0256777, IMG submission 186042) | Metatranscriptome of enriched soil aggregate microbial communities from Iowa State University, Ames, United States - MC6-MC0928-MT... | ecosystem: Environmental > Terrestrial > Soil >... | reverse complement strand
CCTCAGCCCCAGCCTTGTCTGTGCAGATCAGTCAATCCCACACAGAGAAGACAGACAGACAGATTCAGACACAGGCACAGAGACAGATGCATATACAAAGCTGCATCATTCCCATACTCACACCATGACGTCGATCACGTCAGATACAGATATGACATTCCCACATGTCAATATTCAACCATTGCCGGCCATCTCCCGCTCCACTCCCCTCCCCATCCCATGGTCCTCCTCTGCGCTCAACCCTCCCAACCATGCCACCCAAGCCCAAGCCTCATCCCCCTTCGCCCCCGCTCCACCACCAGCATCCTTCTCAGGACCATCGACTGCAGCATTGCTACGTGGAGGGGCAGCCAGATGGGCAGCAATCATCGATCATTCACCAACCATCTCCGCATACTTCCAACAACAACTACCATACAAACAACAGCTTCGTGTGTTGAATGTGAATGTCGGCGGTGAGGATGGCGCTGGCGGCAGCTCCGCTTCGACTCCCTCTCCTTCCCCCTCACTCTCCCCCCTGCCGTCCTCACCATCACCATCACCCGCTTCTCCTGCCGCTGCAGCACCTGATGGAAGTCGGAGCCCAGCTGCTGACAAGCAAGAGGAGAAAGAGAAGGAGAAGGAGGAGGAGGATACACATGGATTGGATGCAGATACCGAGCTACAGATGGCTGCATTCATGTTGGCTGCTCAAACAAGAAGTGGCAGTGGCAATAACAACACCAACAATGATGCGACAACTGCATCAGCCATCTCCATTCCTCCACGTCTTCTACGTAGTTGGATGGATGATATTACTTCTTTCTCTTTATCCAAGTCATCGTTCGGTGCGTTATATGATCAACGGATGGCGATCATCAAGTCCTTATTCGCTGCTTTTGAACGTCATGAGCAACAACAACAATCTTTATCGTCTCGTGATGACTCCTCGTATTCGTCTTCTTCGACGAATTATCAAGCCTTATTCAAGAAGATGGCTGCCTCGGGTAATGGAGTGTGGGTATCGGAGTTCGGCAAACCTCCACCAACACCGGCCACGGCAACATCGACTTCAGCATCCTCCTCACCCTCATCGAGTGATGCAACAGGATCAACTTCTGAAACTGGTACGACTACTGCTCCAAAATGGGCACTCATCACAGCGATGGATCCAAATAGTGGCGAGTGGAGTGACAAGCTTCAAGATCTAATCGATGAGATGTTACAATGGCAAACATTGCAATTGAGACGTGAATTCGTGTCACTTGCCGACGTACAGACGTGGTTCAATGCTGCAGAGAAAGCATTGACAACGATCAAAGATGTCACAACTATATCGCGAGCACTTACACTCATTTTAGGTGTCGCACTCCATTCAGGTTGGCCATCGTTGATCCTTTCAGTTGTGCGATTGATGCAACACTTCTCGAGTCAGCATCCAACACTCACCATGTCTGATGCCGGTCCATTGTTGGAACAATTGGCTGCGTATCAAGGTCATCTCGATATCAGTGCTCCATTCAGTCAAGCGATCCAGATGACATATACACGAGCATTACCATCAGTGTTGGCCGCACAGCAGAATGCGTCCCATCATCCGTCACAGCAGGGATTATTTGGTGGTGGAGGCGGACGATCTGGATCTGGACCGTCAAGTGCTCAAGGTCTCGCATGTGATGGAGCCTATCTTTATATTCACACACGTGATGGATTGGAGAAGCTTGGATCAGGCTATGGATCTGTACGTGGTCAACGCTATGCCTATCGATCGAACTATCGCAACAGTGAACTCGTTCGACTGTGCTGTATTGGCTCGAAGATTTATGCATTGAGTAATCGCATGAGTTGGCCACGTGTCGAAGTACTGAGTTCGGAAACATTGGAAACGATCGGCACGTTACAACTTGGACTCGATCCAGAATTCTCCTCTCCATCGAACCCGATCAAGAGTGGTGTCAACCCGCTCATGACTGATGGACGATATCTATACCTTTTGCATTGTGAGGAACTACCGGAGTGCGCGGATGAGCAAGCAGCGGGTGAAGCACAGGATCAGATCCTGAGTCTGTTGAATGAGCTGGAGGATGCACGCAAGAATAATGACCTTCAAGAAGCAGATCTGGATGCACTCAAAGCGGAACTTACCAACCTGCTCCAATCATTGAGAGCAGCGAATGAAGCACGGATGGAACTGGTGGCACAGGAGAGTAGCACTGCACCGAGGAAGAGGATGAGAGGTGAAGGACGAGCAGCACGCAAGGATAAGATGGATAAGAAGTCGATCCTGCCACCGGCATTTGGCAGTCGGAACAATAGCTATACTGTCTCAGAAGAAAAGAAGCAGAGTGAAGCAAAGGAAGCAGAGGAGAAAGAGGCAGAGAGCGTTCCAGCAGCAGCTTCTTCTTCTTCATCATTGTCATCCTCTGCAGGTTCTGCAGATGCCGGTTTTTCCACCCCTGAGAAGGCCAAGGAGAAGGATAAGGACAAGAAGGATCAAGGTAGCGAGCGCAGTGAGCCCCTCTTGCTTCGTAAGATCCGTGCAGCACAGGCATTGACGAATCAATTACTCAGTCGTACACGTCACTCACCGTCATCTGCACGAAAGACGCCAACCAAGCCGACTGCGAGTAGTGTCAGTGCGAGTGCTGCCTCACCGTTCACTCCTGCGTCCAGTTCAAGTGGTGGCCTTTTTGGCAGCGTGAGTCCACCCGCCGTTCCGGCATTTGGTTCTGTGACTTCTTCTTCATCGTCGTCCGCTCAATGTCTGTCGAACAAAGCACTCCGTCTACTGGGTATGGATCCAAGCCAGTCAGCCTCGCCATTTGCTGCACTTCTCACTCCTGCTGCTCGAGCGACCACACCAGCGATGACACCATCAAGTACGAAGAAACCAAAGACTCTCTTCCGTCTCACACTGTACATTTATGACCCGTCGGAGGAGAGGGCGTGTGATGATCAATCGTATGAGGAAGATTTGCTGGTGACAGAGGCGGAGTATGAGGAGCGCATGCGTGAGAGTAGTGAGCGCGCCATTGTGGCACGTGAGATTGCTGCATCATTCTCCTATGCATACTCCATCCGTCTCTGTGTCACCGCCTTACAGCGTAGTCGTGATGATGCGAATGCTGCATGCCGATGGTTGCTCGAGCATGGCAATGCTCATCGCCACTTACGTTGCCTTCCATTGAAGCGCTCACTCGTCCTCGCGAATGTGCAGCCGCATTTCACGACGGACTTCCTGCAACTTTCTGTCAACTGCTTCGTCACACATCAACAACTTGTCATGATTGCACCACCACGCACGAACCCGTACACCACTGATGAGAAGGCATTGATACGAATTATCTCACTGGATGATGGATTATTGTATGAGGAGCAGCGTGCATCCATCATGCATACTGGTGGTGGGACACAGATGTGCTTCGATGCGACAAATAATCTGATTTGGGCTGGTATGGTACAACATTCCATTCATGTCTCTGCATTCACGAACCATGGACCAGCAAATATTGAGGCCATGCAACGTTCATCATCCAGCAACGCATCCTCCATTCCTGCATTAGATCTGATGTTGAGCACCTTACCACCCGCAGAGAGTCTCTCCTCACCGGACACGATCGTCCTCTGTCTCCTTGCTCATTTGGATCGTAATTTGAAGCATCGTGATATCTCGAGTGCGAGTGAGCCACCATTGCGTGATCTATTACGTGCACAGATGGCCCATCTCAAAGCATGCATGGATAAGGAGAAACGTGACATGGAATCCTTGCAGAAGAGTCAGACAGCACAGGAGGATGCAGCAGCGATGTTGGATGCATTACCAGCGATGGCACTGTTAGAAGCAGCACAGGAGAATGTTCTCTCCATCGATTCACCACAAGGAGCGGATATTGAAGCATTACTGCAGGCATTGTTGGATAGTGAGAGGAGTGCATTGGCATCATTAGTAGATCGTCGACACAATCCAAATCGACCCAGTAGTCAGCAGCAGGGTGGTGGACGATTTGGCTCCTCCTCACTGTTTGGTGATGTCTCCTCTCGTCCTGCTTTCTCTTCTCCCGCAAGCTCATCTGCATCCTCCTCCTCCTCATCCTCATCATCTCAATCTGGTGGCAATGGTGGTCGTGCGATTGCTGGCAGTGAATCATTGGAGAATCGCATTGCGACATGTAAGCAACGTATTGAGACCTGGGAAGAGGAGGTGGCACTACTCAAGGATAGATTGGAGAAGGTTGAGGAGAGAGAGAAGTCGAAGGAGGGACATGCTGCACTATGCCCACGTGCCTATACACAACCATTCACTATCGAGTGTGAGGATCAAACATTCTCTGCCATCTATCAACTCATGAGTACTGTATGGGCATCCCTCCATCAGCAACGCAGCAGCAGCACAGGCTCAGCAATATCTAGTAGTTCTCCACTCTTCCCACCTGCTTCATCGTTCTACACACTTGCACTCTGTCTGCGCTACTTGCAGGTACATCTGCAATTGTTGCTCAAGCATAGGGGACATCAGCCCAACGCAGCGGTATCATCATCCATCTCATGTGCCGAGCCGTTGCGTGAGCTATTGCTGCACATGGCATTGACAGATGAGGAAGAAACGAACAAAGCGAAAACAACCATGTTGCCGACATCACTCAAGAATCTTGCATGTTTAGTGCTCATATGCGGTATTCGTATCTTCTACCCATCCCAACATGCACGTGTCACATTGTTGACGGATCTCATCGCTGATTCCACGCCGGATCAATCTGCCACTTCATCGCCCTCATCGTCCTCATCACCCTCATCCTCGCCTTCGTCTTCCACCGTTTCCTCACTTCGTGGTCTTCCCATGTCAAAGAAGCGGTCGTTGCTGCAGGGCATCATGCGATGGTTCAGTGGACAGCTCGGATTGGCTGAGTCATTACTCGTTGGACAGTCGAAACAACAGAAACAAAGAAGGAGAAGAAGAAGCAGAAGCAACAACGACGACGAAGAGAAGGAATCACAAGGAGCAGATGATGATGAGAAGGATGACGACGAGAAGGAAGCAGTGCAACAACAACAGCCACAATCACCTCTTGTTGATACTGCTGCATTCATACGACAATTGCTCGACTTCACCACTCGACATGAGTTCAATTCGGCTGAATCATGGCCGCAACCATCGCCATCCCCGCCACCGGATGCATCTGCAACAGGTGCTCCAGCTGCTGCTTCAACTCCTTCTCCTGCTGTCACGACACCGACTGCCTCCTCCTCCTCCTCATCATCATCGGTCACATCTATTTTTGCTTCGCCATTACCACCAGGTCTCAGTCTACTGCTCACCATCCTGATGGATCTTATCATCAAGTCGAGACTCCTGACGGGCAAGTCACGTGTGGGAGGGTTGGATGGCAGTGCAAGGGATCGTAGCAAGGGCTCTCAAAGACATCATGGCGGACAGAAAGGCAAGAAGCAAGGGCAAGGGAAGAGCAAGAAGACTTGGAAATCTGCTCCTTCATCATCACCATCTGGTGCCGCGGCATCCGACAATCTGCCATCATCTTCGCCGCAATTGAGGCCATTATCTTCATCAAAGGAGGCAATATGGGGTGGACTCAACCGTCGCGTGCTGTCACTGGGAGATGAGAAAGACGAGGATGTGGATGCAATTCCATTTGAAGTTGCTGCACTCTCTGCCAAAGGTGATGGCAAAGGAGACAGCAGTCAGAATGCACCTTCTTCAAGCAAGCGATCAACTTCCTCTGTGCTTGACCCCATCTATTTCGATCGATTGATGGAGTTCACTCATGTCTGTTTGACACGATGTGATGAATTATTGGAATCACTGCTGGACGGATCCATCCCATTACCGACCTCCTCTGCTGAAGTGAGCCGCATGCTCAACCATTCCATACTCGACCTCTTGCCCACACTGCTCACATGCTTGGGTGCAGATACGATGCAGAGTCAGAAGCCACATCTGCAATCACTCATTCAGCCACTTCATGCCCTCCTCTGCAAGATGGATGCACTCAACTCACGCTATCCGAAGTTGAGACGAGCCGATGCACGATTTGCACGTATGCTCGCCAATGAGACCATGCGACCTGAAATACTCGAATCTCCCCATCCATACTCGCCTGGCCGTGTCATGAGACAAACCGTGCATATGCCCGGTGCCAGTCATCTATTAGTGTCATTTGATCCTCGTAGTTGTACGGCATCCGGTAGTGATAACTTGCGATTCTTCTCCGATTCCGCATGCAAGCATCCAGTGGGCAACGTCTGCTATGGCTCCAGCAACAATGGTACATGGCCCCGCACATCCGTCCTACTGCCCGGTGACAGTACCACGATTCTATTCACATCCAAATCTGCGGCCAAACGGAATGATCGCTCGGATCCAAGCATTCGATTTGGATTCCGCTGTATGATACGTGGCATCATCGCGCACGCCATGCCATGGATGCTGGATGTGGAACAGACGATTGCTGCATTGCTCACGCGTTGTGCACTCTACACGATCATTCCAAAACATATTGAGGAGCCGGAAAAAGACGTACGTGCCTTTTTCAATTATGCGCTGTTGGAACGTGGATTGGAAGAAAGTGTCAGGAGTAACGCGCAACACTTGACTTCCGCTGCGGCAACATCGACTGGCGACCAGACTCAAACGGGTGACCGTGGAGACGAACGCCGACCAGCACAACTTCAACTTCCTTCTGCCACAAAGTCTGCAGTGCGACAATTCTTGGACAGCTTCATCGATGGTTCCTCTGCCGCCCAACGCCTCACCTCCGAACTTGATGCAGTCAATGTGCCATTTGCTGGTCGTCCACTCCTGCGTCGACTTCCTGCAAAGTTACAAGCTGATTGGCATCGTGCCATACGGGCACTCATGGCGGCGATGATTAAACATGCCGCTCTCGCTGAACCATGCATGCAATTGTTCGGTGCACAAGACAACAATGGCGCAGAAAAGATGAGTAGTGATCGTGCAGTCCAATTGTTGCGTGATCGTCTGAAGCTTGTTGCCGTCGCTGCGAAGGGATTACAAACGTGGATGTTCGAACAGGTTCAAGCACACAATGAATGGCAAGACTGGTTCACACGTGGACTCACACATGAGACGTATGCAAAAACAGGCAAGAAGAAGCATAGAAGAGGAAACAAAGAACATGAACGAAAGGAAGAGGAAGTGAAAGAGGAAGAAGAGAAGAAGGAAGATGAATCTCGTTCATCCTCATCGTCAACAAGCAGCAGCAGCAGCGGTAGTAGTAGTAGTAGCGGCTCCAGTCGGCAGACCGATTCTCCCTCGTTATCCTCCTCCACTGCATCATCTGATCCAGAGGATGATCGTATCATCGTTTACAAGTTCCGCTCCAACTTGTTGAGTGAGTTGAAGGAATCGTATAGTAATGCTCCATCGAAGGTTCGAACTCTGTGCGCCATCAACCACATTCGTGTACGAAGTACGAACAGTCAGGATGGCACTGCTGGCTCACTCGTCTCTGCCGCCACTGCCACCTCATTCGATGTCGATGATGCCATCTCGAAGCTATGGGCGGCGATGGATAAGCAACGGAAGCAGATGCAGAATCATGCACGATTGCACCCTCAACATGCATATCACACCATCGAAGCAGCATTGATCAAGCAAAATTCCTATGCCATTGTTATTGATCATGTCTACTCCATTGCTCAAGCGGTGCTATGCTTCCAATCGGCCGCTGCTACCGCGCCACTCTCTCCTCCCACTTCACCACGCTCTACCACTGTGCCTGGCGCTGCTTCCACTCCTGCCCTCCCCACTCCCACATTATTGCGATCCATGTCAGAGTTTCCCACTAGCACAAAGACCAGTGGTGGGATGAGCAGTAGTGCCATGGATGCTGCATCCAGTGATCGACTACCACCACTGGACTCCGGAAGTGTGGTGTCTCGTACCTTATCACGCGAGGTGCATGTACATCCAGTTGCACCAACCCATCCATCGAATCTTGCACCGATCGATGAGCGTGCGGATGATTTGCGTACATGGATCAATACGTATCAGAGATGGAAGGCATGGCAGACGACCCATCAACCATTGGCATTGACCAACCAACAACAAGGGCCGGATGGACAGCGTGCAACACAATTTCACAAATGGCAACTGAAGCAGTCTTCACCACTCGATACTATCAAACGATTGGTGCAACAGTATATTGATCCAAAACTCCTCATTCGTACCGCTGTGCAACATGATGCATGTGCACAGTCACGTGCCACTGGATTACATGCACTGACACATGCCCTCAACAGTGTGAGTATGGAGGCGGCAAGAGTACAGATGGTTGGTTCATTGCCGAGTGCAATCGCATTGAGAGTGAAGCGGAGCAGAAGTATGAACATGGATGAGGATGGAAGTGAGAGCGAGAATGAAGATGAGACGGAAGATGAAATGGATGAGGAAGAGGAGAGTGGCGGTATCATCACAGATGATACTCCCGTCTTTACAGGCATGGAGCTGGCAAGCATGGATAGAAAAGCTGCTGTGCAGGAGGAATATGAACAGTATTCAAGCATTCTCCTATCCTTGCTCAAGGCGAATAGCAATGCCACTACTACTAACCATGCTTCACCTTCTGAGTCTTCAACTCATTCCCCCGATGCTCTCGTCGCCACTAGCTCCAACTGTTATGCATCCCGCCTACTCGCCCTACGTGACTTGTGTGCATTGCCACTCTCACCACTCCGCGCCGTTGCTGGAGCCGATGGTGACATGCATGCAACTGCACTCATCTCACCAAACAGTCAAGTGCTCTTCTCACCTTCGTCATCCTCATCTCTTTCTCCTCCTCCCTCGGCATCATCTCCATCCCAATCCACCTCAGCTCTTCTTTCCTCTTGTCGTCATCTCTTCACTCAGTTGAGTCGCTCATTGAGTGTCCGACGCTACTTGAGACGAATGCAGCCGGATCTGTCCAGGGAAGTCTCACAAGCAGAGAAGAGACTGCGACAGATCATTGAGCAGGATATTGCTGCGGATACTAAGGAGCGACGAATGAGGAGACAGTACGAGGAAAAGACAAGGAGAATGGAAGAGGTAGCAAAAGAGCATGAACGCAAGGAGGAAGAGAAGGAGAGCCAACCGGAGTCAGGTTCAGGTTCGCCTGCCCTGCAAGCGAGTCTTGCTGCCGATGTTGCTCACCTGCGCATTCTGCAGCAGTTATTCGGTGATGAGGAGGATGGTGAGTCTGCTGCATCTCCCTCGGACTCGCCCTCTCCTTCAGAATCACAATCACAGCAACGCCAAAAACAGCAGCAACAGCGTGCAGTCTCTCCGTCTTCAGCGGAGGATGAGGAGGACGGAGAGGGTGAGGATGATGAGGATGGTGGTGAGAGTCAGCTGGTGACCATCAAGAATCGTCATGGCCATCATAAGACAGTCATGAGGAAGGATGTCAAACAAGGACAACACAACGGAAGACGAAAGCAAAGACGCAACAGAGACCCACTCCTACAGAGAGGAGAGAGCAATGGGAATGAATGGGGAGAGGAGTATGAGGATGAAGGTGAGGAGGAAGGCGAGGAAGAAGAATCCGAGATCGAGGAAGAGAATGATGCTGCCAAGATCGCTCGACCAACTACCCCTTCATCCAGCTCCAACCCCTCCTCTTCCTCCTTATTTGGAGTCGACTCATTGAATGGAGACTTCGCTACGAAGCAATGGTCAGCATTGCGTCTGGAATTTGCTCAGTTGCTGTCATGGAGTGATGAACGAGTTCGATGTCAATTACGTGATGCGAGTGAACATCTCAAGTCGAATGTCATTAATGAGCTCCGTTCATTGCGTCAAAGCATCGTGCGTCACTTAACTCGTGAGCTCGCTGCTGCCATCGATGTCGCACGTGCACTCGCCGTCTCTCATTCATGGCGCATCCGTACGAAGCTATTGGACTTAGTCGAGGAGATGATCAGCTTCCTCCTCTTCATTGCACCTCATGCTGCATGCAACAAATGCATGCCACAACAACTTGGTGTCACGCTACTCATCATCATTCAGCAGCAACAAGCACTCACACCAAAGATCACGCTACTTGCCATGAGACTTGCTCGATGTGTCTTGCCACAGCTTGATGCTTCAGCTCTTTGGCACCAACTGACTGCCCCTGCCTTGCCTACCCCATCTTCAACAACCAGTGCGTCATCTTCGACTCTCCCAACTTCCACTCCTGCTCTCGTCTCCGTTCCCTCTGCATCGGCCTTCACTTCTTCCTCCTGTTCCAGTGTGAGCAGCTGGCTGTTGCATCGCATTGGCTCATTGTTGAGTCAGGATACAGCTGAGCAGCATGCAGCGCGGCAGATGGCGAAATATCAACTGAGGCAGAAGATGAAGAAAGAGAAGATGGAACGCGCAAAACTGAAGCAACAACAAACAGAATCAGAAGGGAAGGAACAGGAAGAAAAGTCACAAACCTCGGAATCCTCATCTGCTCAACCACCGGACGCAACATCATCATCGTCCTCGTCATCTGGTTCATCTTCAGCGACGACATATGTGAAGACCCATAGTCTCATCGCTCATTATTCATCCAGTGTGCAATCCGATTATTGGGCCTCCATCCTGACCCTTCCTGCTTATATCGATCTTGCGTATGGTGTTCGTGGTGTGCAGCCACCGAATCGTGAGGAAGTTGAGGCGCGAGCCAGGAAGGAATATGAACGACGACAGAAGCATCGACATGGACCACCCAAAGTGAGTTTACCATGTAAGAGTGGACAGCTGGAATCCGGTGCAGGAAATAAACTCATGAGTCGAAGTGGCTTTAGTACATTCGTTGCGAATGTTGGTGTCACGAGTGGTCGATGGTACTATCAAGTGTTGTTGGGAACACGGGGATTGTTGCAGATTGGTTGGGCGACTGCTGCTCATAATCCTTCCAGTGCCGATGGTCAAGGAGTTGGTGATGATGCCGTGTCATGGGCGTATGATGGTATGCGATTGAAGCGTTGGCATGGATCCCCACAGAACTATTCCACGACCCGCTGGAATGTCGGTCAGGTCGTTGGATGCTTGTTGGATCTCGATGTCGAAGGCGGGGAGATGAGCTTCATGTTGGATGGGGAGAATTTGGGTGTGGCATTCAAAGGATTCTACTCAGAAGACATGGGACCACTCTATCCAGCTGCATCCATCTCCGCTGGTGAGGGTGCATCATTCATATTCGATGCACGTCAGATGGTGAGGAAGATTGGGATACGCAGCAAGGTACCGGAGGGATACGCCACATTGGAAGGGGATGAGCCTGTACCAGTCGACCCCATACCAGCCAGACGAGCAGCGGAGATTGCACGCAGCATCGATTGCAATGGCCATTGTGTACTGATTGAGAGTGATCGACAATATTGCGAAGAACTTGGAGCACAATTGGCTGCCACACATGCACTGGTGTTGACAGTCCAGCCGATCGACGCACATGCTGCAATGTTGGTTGACGATGCCACACAACCGAATCAACAACTCGTTGAAAACACCGCCGAGACTCACTACCCGAAACAGGTTCATACGGGTCGTGTTGCACATGCCGCTGCATCGGAGCTCATTACATTATGCAGATTCATGCTCGATCGCAATCGATCAGATGACGCGTGGATGTTGGAGATGCAGACAGCGGTGCGTGAGGCCATTGCTCAATCACCTTCACTTGATTCATCCACTCGTCTCGCCTCCGCTGCTGATGCCACTCATACGCTACTTGGTTGTCTCGCTGTATTGGGTGGCCACACTGAGAGTATCCGCGTTGGTGGCTTGGTGCGTGTGGTCGGCAGTGGGTGTGACTCCCTCTCATCCGTGTCCGCACGTGCACTCGTCGTTCGTGCCAATGAATTTGCATCGAGTGTACGAGCGGTTGATCTACATGAGATGATGGATACCAATCGGATGTTGGTGACAGGGGGAGGAAGGAGACGCAGTGCACGCGACCTCTCTCGAACTATCAACATCAGTGATGTCGTGGCTGAACCCGAGCTGCTACTCAGCCTGCATCAATTCCCGCTGGATGAACGGATATTACAGGCGTTACAAACACGTCTCGATGCAACAGAACAAGAGAGTCAGAAGGGAAGTGGTGTCGAGATTGATGTTGGTGATCGTCATCGTTGGTTGATGGGTGAGCTGAAATGGCGAACCGTCGCTGTATTGGAATCGATGCTCACACTGTCAGCTGCTCCCACCGTCATTCATCGATCCACCTCTCGTTCCACATCGGACCAAACTGAACCCTCATCCATATCCGCACCGACTCTTGTCTCAGCCTCAAGCTCGACGGATGATTTGATGATGCGTATCGGCGATTTATTGGTGAAGCATATGAGTCGCTGCCCACTCCACCTTCGTCTTGACTCACTCCTGTCTGCACACACTCGTCTCTTACACTCTTGTTGGGATGTGCGCAACAGTGTGGATGAGCATCGTGCCCCGCCTCCATTCCATCGTACTCGTGGTGCCGCACTCGCACAGACATCGAAGCCTCCACCCAACTCCTTTGAGCATGTTTACTCATCGAGCTCCTACACGGAGGAGAGGAAGCTGGCGCCCGCTGCTGATGATGCTCTGCTCAGATATTGGGAGCGATATATCATACCGGGATTGCAGAACTATGTCAAGGGATCATTCAAACCATATGAGATGGAAAACTTCTTCGCACAATTGAGGCAGCCACTCCGTGCAAACAATCAAGCAGCAGCCATCGAGATTGCATTGACCTTGACTGGTGGACATATACCTGATGGTGTTTCCTTCCCGGATGAGTCCCGTGCTCAACTACTGTCACTCACCATTGATGATGCTAAAGTTGGCTCAGTGTACCGTGTAACGAGTGCAGCCGCCACGACGGATCTGTGGTGTGATGAGATGGATGAAACCATTGGACGATGTGGTCGAGCACGAGCAGTACATGTTGGTGAGGAGCTCGTCATGCTTGAGATTTATGATCTGCAGCATGCATCCATCGTCACGTGGTGGTATCCAGTCGAATGTTTACAGCCAGTGACATCAGCAGATGCACATCGGCATGTAGCTCAGACACGTGAGTATCGACAGCTGTTGGATGAGTTACAGCAGACACAATCACATCTATCCTCACTCATTGCACGGCGTGGTATATTCACACTGCTGTCACGTGGTGGTCCAGCCACGCATCGTTTCCTGACTCATCACCAACAGCATGCCGGCAGTAGTGTGGAATCGATGTTGGAATGGATCATGATGAGTGTGAGTCATGGGTTGGAGTTGAGTGATCTCGATCGGTTGGGTGAGGCAAGACAGGGACAGAAGGATTGGTTGGCAGCCATCACTACAACCATCATTGACTGGATCAATCGTCAACGGATGAGTGGTAGCAGTGTACGTACGCCATTAACTGCCAGTGAGATCTGTAACATGATGATTCGTTACTTCCAACGCTTCCTTGGTGATGCGGCATCCTTCTCCAAGTCTCACATGACCACGAGTGGATTCATGTTGCAACCGTTGCCCATGCCACAATTGGCACCAGGCGCAGCGCCACCCATGCCCAGTGATGCGGATGACCTCTGGCTTCCTATTCGTGTGCGTGATGCCGCCGCACTCGTCTTGCTATTCAGCAAGGATACACGATTGAGTAAAGGAGCGATGCTGAGTGTGCATCCAGATGAGCTGGGATCGGAGATCATGAAATCATGGGCGGGAAAGGAAGAAGCAACGACCCTGCTCACACCAATCGTTACACAGGGGGGAGAATGCTTCCTACGCTGTACGCCACCACAGGATATTGCGGCACGTACCGCCATCAAAATCATTCCAGTCTCCCCACTCCTCACACTTGCATTCTTCATCATTGATGTACTTCTCAATAGCAACACTGCGATAGCGCATCCAGGAGGATTGATTCGTGCTCCGTCCTCCTCCTCTTCTCCTTCCACCTCCCCTTTCTGTGCCTGGTCTCATGGCTACAGTGATGGCGGCGTGATCGGACTCTGCTTCACACTCATCGAGATCATCCTTCAAAACTTTGACATGACCACCATCCCACCATCACCCATCAAGGAGGCACTGCTCAAAGCGGTCAGTAAACTGCTCACACGGGTCATCATGAGCAAACAAGCAAGGAAGGAGAGTAGTAGTAGTGAGAGCGTGGCAAGAGGACCAGGACGAGTAAGCGGTGGTATTAAACCAGTGATGAAGCGCCAGGTCTCAGCAGCTCAGTCTGCCAGTCAGTCTCGTTCACTTTCCATCCTCAAGCAACTTCATGGTGAGTTGGTCCAATTGTATGCAGCGGAATCATCCAGTGTCACTTTCACTTCCTACTTGCAACAATTGTTGGATTTACTCGCTGCATCGGATGAACTCAGACCGGAGAATGATCGACTCTGTAGTAAGTGGTCGTTCCCGAGCTCAGCTGAGAAAGCAGAACAGGAAGCGGAGGCAGCACGTAAGGCAGCAGCAGAGGCAGAGGCAGCTGCATCGGCTGAATGGTCATGTAGTGTATGTACGTTCGCCAATGCCCCATCAGCACGTGCGTGTGAGATGTGTGCGACGCCCAAGCCGAAGGTTGCACCGAAGAAAGCCGTTGAGAGTGGATCGGGCGGCAGTGCCCAACAGGATTCGTCACAGATGTTCCATGATATGTCCGCACTCATTGCTGCGATGCGCATGCTCAATGGTGAGACGACCATTGAGCCGGGCTCGGCATGTGAGGCCATGTTGCATACATGTTGGAAGGAAGCAAAGCGCGACACGGTCGAGCGGCGCACAGTCATCATCGAGAATGTCCCACAAGGAAATAAGCAACAGGTTGCAGAGGCATTGATTGCAGCGATCAAACAAGTCGAGGGAAGTGTGATATTGAAGGCTGAGGATGTATTCATTGGTTGTGACCCATCGAAGCCTGCCATGGTTGAGCCAGTCCGCATCAGCACCGGTCGTGGTTCCTCCTACACTCCCACGTCCCGCTCCTCCCATTTCACCATGCGCTCAGCGGGAGATGAGAATGGCATCTTGTATCATTTGGGTGCACTGGCACAAGTCGAGCAGCATGCAGCTCATTGGCTCAACCCAAGTACGAGTGGCAGTCTGGTGGTCACGGCGTCCTCAACGGATTCATCCAGTGAGCAAGTACAAACGATTACGGCTCGTGATACGAAACGATTCAGCACGAGGAATCAGAGCCGACAATGGATCCAGATCCAGCTGCTCACACATACCATTGCATTGCGCAAGTACACATTGAGGAATGCAGATGGAAGTAGTAAGATTGAGACTCCACGCAATTGGAAGTTGGAAGGAAGCAGGGATGGACAGCGATGGCAACTGTTGGATGAGCGACGAAATGATTCATCATTGCAAGGAGCAGGCAAGGGTGGCTATGCAACATTCGATACACGATCGGCCGTCAACAAGGAACATTTCACCTACTTCCGACTGACATGTACGGGCAACAATGCAGCCAATACTCAACATCTCGTTCTATCCAATATTGAAATGTATGGCACTCTGACGCGTGTGGCGGAGAAGACGGAGATCCATCCCACTCCATACTATGCTGTCATTCAACTCAACTCAGCTGCATTGTCGAAGCCATCAAGCAGTAGTAGTGGTAAGAGTGCATCATCACCTTCATCCAGTGCGAGTGGTCAGCCGGCGTTCTTTGAGGCGCTCAAGAAGGTCACATTGCCATTACGCATCAAACCACCCAAGGCAGCCACTCAACAAGATGAAAGCTCGAGTGATGCAGAAGAGTCAAAGGCATCAGATGAGAAGGAGAAAGAGAAAGAGAGCGACCAGAGGCAGCAGAGACGTTCACCAAAGCCAAACTCAACCCCGAAGTCTGCCAATAATCGACCCTCAAGAGATGATGCTAGCCAGGGTCAGGGTCAGGGAAGCGGTCGTCGTTCTGCATCCTCGTCCTCCTCTTCTCCATCCTCCGCCTCATCTGAGCCTGATGATGAGGCTGCTCGTGCCGCTCGTCGACGTGCATCTGATGAGCGTCGTCGTCGCTATGAAGCGGAGCGACAGAGACGAGTGGAACGAGCCCGCCAGGAAGAGGAGGAGCGAGCGGAGGCAGCGAGACAGACACAGTTGGATGTGAAACCATTTGATGGCATCGTTGATAAGAGTCGATCACCGATTGTCAATGCATACTTGCGATGGAAGTTGGTTGCAGGCATCGAGGCTGAATTGAAGCAAGCAGACCCCTCCGCCTCTGCTCCTCGTCCACCATCCGTCAATCGTTTCTTAAAGTATGTACCAACTCCTGCCTTCCGTGTGGCCATTCATCACCTTGTTCGTCGGCATGCTGGCCCCATCCATGCCACACCATCACTCACCGGTCAGCCAGCATTGGATGCGAAATCACTGTCAGCATTCCTCGCATATGCCAAACTTGAACATCGACCAGAGTTGGAACATGAGATTGGTCACATGCGTAAACAGGCGTCACTCAGTACTGGCATTGAGATTGAACAGATTGAACAGATATTATGTAAGATTGTTGGCGCACCTGCTGTCATCCCTCTGGATGCAAATGCTCCACCTGTCGCTGCAGCATCCTCGTCCTCACAACCTGCAACTGACACAAGCCCGACCTCATCCTCTTCCACGCTCCCGACCATCTCGCCTCCTTACCCTGAATATGAGCATGGCGCCTATTGGGTGAGTGAATTCTTGTTGGATGCCGGATTTGATCTCAACTTACAGCCACATATCGAATTGAATTGGGATGAAGCATTGAGATTGCAACAACCAACATATTGGCGCACCAGAACACCAGAGGATAAGCTGATGAATGATATGGATGACTCAGATGAAGCTGATACGGATGCCGGGACGGGTATGGATGCTCCTACTGATCACAGTGGCATCAAGCCGGCGGAATTCATCTCGCTCCTCTATGACATTGCTGAACGACAAGGTGAGGCGGATCTACTTTCCATGGCTCCAACACAATTATGTGTGCAAGAGCAAGATTGGGATCGTGTGACTGTAGCGCTTGATAGTATGAGACGGAGTGATGAGAATGCTCCCAAGACAGAGATGACGGCAGGTCTTCCACTTTCTGCACTTCGTCTGCGCTTCCTCTTCCTTCGTCTCTTCAACTCCCTCTTCTCCACCCTCCTCCCCCTCATTGACCTTCGTCGTACCGTTGATCCTCGCAGTATCGCCGGTCTGTTACATCGTACTCGTCCATTCTTGTTCCCCTCCGTGAAGAGTTCGTTCATGGCCTCCATCCTGGATGCGACGGCGGAGGAGATCCAGAAACCTCCAAGAATCCAACTCAATCGTACTGCACTGGCCATGGCACGGGGAAGAGGGCAACATATTGACTTCATGCAAGCATCACTCTATGCAAAGACATTTGAACAGTTGAATGCAATCGACCCATTCAAGCTTCGACCGATGAGACCAGCAGGCACGGAGCCATTCCTCTGCTTTGAGGTCAGCTTCCAAGGAGAACAAGTGGTGGGTGAGGGTGGACCATTCAGACAAATCTTCTCCGATCTCGCCACGGAACTACAAGACCCATCCAATACTCAAACAGGATTATTACATCCCACACCGAATCAAAGTAATAAGATTGGTAATGATCGTGATAAATTCTGTCTTCGACCCGGTGCCAATACGGCCCAACATTTAGCATACTTTGAATTCATGGGCGTCCTCTTTGGTTGTTGTCTTCGAACTGGAGTGCGCTTCCCCGTCGACTTGGCCACAGCGACATGGAAGTCGTTGTTACATGAGGATTTGACATTGACGGATTTGTACGCGTTGGATCAAGCATCGATGGAAAGCCTTCATTTCATTCGTGGGGCTGATGCAGAGACACTTGAAGCCATGCAACAACCATTCACGACAAAGCTCTCAGATGGAACCGTTGCAGTACTCATTGATAATGGGGAGCAGCGCATGGTCAGTGTGGAGAGTAGAGAAGAGTATGTTGGACTATGTATTGCTGCACGAATGGTGGAGAGTCAAGCACAAGTAGAAGCCATCCGACGAGGAATCGCAAAGATTGTTCCCCTTCAATTATTGAATTTATTGACTTCTCGTGATTTGGAGTTGGCCGTATGTGGTCGTACCACGATCGACATCGATTTATTGCGTCGTCATACGAAGTACAGTGGGGTGGATGGCAGTGCCCCACATATTCAATATTTATGGCAGGCTCTGTCCGATATGGATGAGCATGAGAAGCGACTATTTATTCGATTCTGTTGGGCACAGGAGCGTCTGCCATTGGATGATGCGGAATTCGTACGAACCCATACCAGATTCCTCATCAAGCCACCCATCAAACAATATGACAACCCGGATCAAGCACTACCAAGAAGTGACACATGCTTCTTCAATCTGGAACTACCACCTTACTCCTCTCTCGCTGTCATGCGATCTCGACTTCACTATGCCATCCATGCGGATACGACGATGAATGCTGATGAGAAGTCCTTGCGGGATGCGGAGGAGGCGAGAGGAAATAATCGAGGAAGACGAAATAACTTTATGGATGGAGACGACTATGATGGATATTAAACCAACCACTCATTCCTCGTCAACTGCCTCGTGCCAATCCATCAAACCTCATATTTGATGCTGTCATTGTTCTTTCTTCAGTTCACTTCATTGTTTTTCATCATCTCCAATCACATATTCTCCGACACTTTGCGTGGTCTGGTCTTGGAGATGGCACTGATCCTCTCATTGAAGTTGTCCGAATGTTTTTCAGTCCACTCGACATCTTGACAATGTCCTCGTCATACATAACGATGATCGTATGTTTCTCACCTTCCCTGCCTGCTCTTACATACAGCTTTTTGCAACCAATCAAAACCCCCTAGATTTTTCGAAGTTTGGCACACTCCAGCGCAATGGCAAAGCAACGCCAGTGATTGTCAACCACACCACGCAATACTTCAATCCATTCTCTTTTGCATCGTATGGTTCGAATTGGTTCGTGTTGTTTGGTTGTGTATGTAGATGTGGCCAAAGCGACAATTTCACTTTGAAAGTTTTGGACTTTTTGACAAGTCATTACTCCACAACCAAAAGAGCAGCGATAATGTCGACGAGCTTATCCCATTCTCTGATGCTCGTTCTACAGCTACATTACGCTGGCTTTCCTGGCAAATAAAAGGCCCACGAAGTCGAAGCGTTAGAAATTTTCGCGCCATTTTTGAGGGTTTTGATTGGTTGCAAAAAGCTGTAATGTGTGGTGGCTGACGAGTTTTTTTTTTTTTTTTCGCTGTCTGCGAACGACCAAGAAAGCAATCTATCTTTGGGTCATTGTGCTGTTGCTTTACTTCTTCTTTTGTTCGAACAGCTTGTCAAGTTGTTCCTCGTACTTGTGGTATTGGAGCACATCATATAGTTCAGCGCGTGTCTGCATGAGTGGGATGACACTCTTCTGACTGCCCTCCTTGATGATCGCATCGTACACCTGAAGGGCGGCCTTCGACATGGCGCGGTGTGCAGAGAGAGGATAAAGAACCATGTCCATGCCTGCTGAGCCCAGCTCATCCACAGTGAACAAAGGAGTCTTTCCAAATTCCGTGATGTTTGCAAGAATGGGAACATCCTTGGTGTACTTCGGTTGTGACAGTGCCTCCCTGAATGCTCGATAGTCATCGAGTGTACGACAGGCCTCAGCGAATAACATATCCGCACCAGCATCAATGTAGGCACGTGCACGCTTGATCGCTGATTCCAATCCTTCACTCGCCAAACTATCCGTACGGGCCATGATGACAAAGTCAGGATCCGTGCGACCACTGACAGCCGCCTTGATGCGATCAACCATCTCCTCCAAACTCACGATCTGCTTGTTCGGTCTGTGTCCACATCGCTTGGCCTGCTCCTGATCCTCCAAATGGACAGCTGCAGCGCCAGCACGCTCAAGCTCACGCACCGTTCTCGCCATGTTGAAAGCGGAGCCGAATCCAGTATCGATATCAACTAATAGAGGAAGCTTGGTTGCACCTGTAATTCTGCGTACATCCTCAACAACATTATCCATCGTTGTAATACCCAAATCAGGCAATCCATACGAAGCGGTGGCAACACCTGAACCAGATACATACAAGGCCTTCGCACCTGCTGATTCAGCCAGCATCGCACAGTATGGATTGATGGCGCCAAGAATCTGTACTGGCTTGCGGACAGCACCAGTGCCAGCAGTGGCAACTAACTGCCTGAATGCCTTTCCAGCAGAGCGAATACCGACGGACGGGGTGATGAGAGACATGTTGGATAGGGGTAGGATGGGACGAGTGGAAGGTTGAGCTGAGAAGGGACTACTGGGAGTGTGAGGGTGAGTGTGTCACTGTGTGACAAGGAAGGAAGCGATGGGGATCGCAGCAGATGCAAGCAATGCAATGCAATGCAATCCAACAGGAACACGGTCAATATACGCCTGATTAGCTTCGCACAATTAACACACGCAATGACATATTATTAACACATGCAACCTGATGACTCTCACTATCATATTTCCACTCACCCAATCAATGGCAATGACGAACTGCAGCTTGCTGCCTGATGCTGCCGAAAAAGCAAAGTGGCCGCTAGTTATCCTGGCAGAATTATGGCTCGCACCATGGGCATATATGGAGTGGT
>Ga0256777_1000039_pt1 | contig 21026 bp, 12 predicted proteins | sample MC6MC0928MT_FD_186042 | JGI IMG/M metagenome (GOLD analysis project Ga0256777, IMG submission 186042) | Metatranscriptome of enriched soil aggregate microbial communities from Iowa State University, Ames, United States - MC6-MC0928-MT... | ecosystem: Environmental > Terrestrial > Soil >... | reverse complement strand
GTTATCCCCGGCGTACCTTTTATCCGTTGAGCGATAGGCTTTCCTTCTAGACCTATCGGGTCACTATGACCAACAAAAATTGATTTTGTTTCTGTATAACATGTCTGTTAAAACAGTCAGGATAACCATTTATCATTGCACTCACACTCTGAAAGAATCAGGCGGAGGTTACCTTTCAGCGCACCCCTGTTACTATTTAAGAGGTTACCGCCCCAGTCAAACTACCACTTATACGTTGTCCATTAGAGTTAGATTTCAAAAAATTATAGGATGGTTCTTTCAACTACGTTTCGAACCTATAAGAGGCTTTATTTAACCCGTATACTATACACGAGCTCGAAATGCTAGCGCATTTTTTTCTAAACTACCACCTAGCCTACACAGGAATTTTTTGAAGCCGGCGTAAAAATATAGTAAAGGTGCACGGGGTCTTTTCGTCTAGCTGTATACAAACTGCATCTTCACAGATAATTCAATTTCACTGAGTCACTATTGGAGACAGCAGAGAAGTCGTTATGCCCTTCATGCAGGACGAAACTTACTCGTCAAGGAATTTCGCTACCTTAGGACCGTCAAGGTTACAGCCGCCGTTTACAAAAGGTTCAACCTGAAGCATCAAAACCCCAAATCTTAGCGTTATCGTACCGGGCAGGCCTCAGACTATATACTTCCTTTTACAAGTTTCTGCATAGTCCTGTGTTTTTACTAAACAGTCGCTCCTCTCATTTGCATGCTACTATAAATTTATTATTTATAGTCCTTCATCTCCCGAAGTTAAAAAGTTAATTTGCCGAGTTCCTTCAATAGTGTTATCTCTACGCCCTCATATATGCTACTTGTCTACTAGTGTCAGATTTAGTACGGTATTTATAACTAGTATTAACTTTTCCCGAGCAATTAATTTTTAATAGCTATCTTCTCAATACGCTGACGATTAAAAAAAAATACTGTCCTTAATACTAATAGCAAGAATACAAACTTGCTACTTATCAAAAAAAATAAAGCTGTCGCTCTTTTTTTAAAGACCGCATAATTCTGCGCAGTTTAACGGTACGCAGAAAACCTTAGACTTCAGGCGACAAAGTTTTTAGACTTTGTTTTACGTTACTCATGCCAGCATATTCACTTCTAGAATTACACTAATCTTTCAATAAGTTCCATATTCTAAAGCGTTCTGCTACCAGATAAATCGATCTTTTCAATTTAACTCCAAAGTTTCGGTAGGAATTTTTAGTCTCTATACATTATCGGGCTAAGATTACCATAAAGCTTAATAAATGATTTGTAACGCTTTCTTAAAAAGATGGCTGCTTCCAAGCCTACCCTTCCGTAGCTACAACGATAACTTATGCACTTATCACTTAAATCCCATTTGAAGACCTTAACTGTTGGTCTGGGCTGTTTCCCTCTCGACTTCGGACCTTCGAACCCAAAGTCTGACTATTATACAAGGTATTCGGAGTTTTTCCGGGGTCAATAAAGTTTGCTACAACCCCCATCACCGGGAAAGTGCTCTACCCCCTCTCAGTATAATGCTCTACTTAAATAGATTTCGCAGAAAACCAGATATCACCAATTTTGATTAGCCTTTCACCCCTATTCTCAGGTCCTCCTGACATATTGCAACATGTATAGGTTCAATCCTCCAAGGTTTAAACCTTTTCGATTTGCCCAAGAATAGATCACTTGGTTTCGGGTATAATATTTTTTACTCTATATATTGTTATAACGCCTACATTTATGATTTAAGCTCGCAAAAAATATTAAGTTGCTGGCCCATTATACAAAAGGTACACTATCTTCACTCATTAAATTTTTGAAACGTAGCTGCTAATTTAGCAAACTAAATGATTTCATTTATTTTTCACTCCGTAATGCGGTACTTTTTCATCTTTCCTTCACAGTACTAGTCCACTATCGGTTATTAAAATATATTTAGGCTTTAAGGAAGGTTCCCCAATCTTCAATCAAGCGATGCACTAGATTTAATCACACTTAAAATTAAAAGTACTTCGTAAAGGACTCCCACCCATTTTAGTTAGATCACTCATAATAAAATTCCGAGACACTTTAATTCAAAGTCAAAGGCCTAGTATCCGCATTCGTTCGCCACTACTAACAGAATCTCTTATTGATTTCTTTTCCTGCAGTTAATGAGATGTTTCACTTCACTGCGTAAATATATGTAGAATTGTTACCTACAAAAGTTTTCTTTATTAGAAACAAATGGCTAAATTCTAACATAGTTATTATTCCAACGTTTTGTTACAAGACATTCTTTTAATTAATACCAAGTAATCCACTTTTTAAAAAGGTTTACATTTCTAACAATACCCGCTACCGGACTCGAACCAGTACTCCAAAAGAAATGGATTTTAAGTCCACCGTGTCTACCTATTCCACCAAGCGGGCAATACGAACAAATAACTTAGGAACCTAATCCCCGTAGCCTACTTTTTACGAGAAATAATCCATATTTAAAGCGTGTTATTAAAGGGACTTCCTCAACAAAAGCCCAAGGCGCAGATCGAATAATAGCTTTTATAATAATAGGCTGTAGTAAAGGCCACAGAATAAAAATTGCATAAATTATGAATAATATACAAAGCAACACAGTACAGCGTAGTTTAAAAAATACAAAGCTTATAAAGGCAAACACGTAGGTATTATAATAGGGCACCAACGCACAAATAAACGAACCTATATCGGTTTCTTCAAAATCGACTAGTAGTCAACCCCCCCCTACCACAAAAGTAAACATGTATCATAAAATATTATAAATCTTATTGAGCAGATGTGCAATACATTGCAAAGGCCATCACACAAGGCTCAATCCAAGCTGCGCCACTTTAAACCATAAAGGTAAAAAGCAAAGTAGTAAATATAGACACAAACAAAGAGTGAATATATGCCAAAGATTTTGTAAAAAACGTACATTTGATTTTTTTCGTAAAAGGCTTGCCCCACAAAACAGATCAGCAAAAACCAAAAGACACACACTATTTTTTACAACACAAACGTGTAATATCTTAGAGAAGCGTGCTAAAGGTATACATAACACTAAAGAATAACAAACAAAATCCAACCAAGGCGAAATAATCCCAAAGGATAAGTCCCGAAAAGGAACAATCCATAGTATGTAACTATAAACAGCAGAGCACATAAAACTACAAAAAAGCAAAAAAGCAGTGAAATATAAAAAATTAGGACTAAGCTCATTAAACTCCCGAAAGAAATTACAATACATCTTTAACCAACGCCAGTTAGATAGTTCTAAGGGAAAACGCATTCGTCAAGACCAAGGGGTCTCGCTTACAAAACGGAATCAATAGCCAAACAAGAAACTTTGCAAAAATACCCTACGGTTAAGATTTTCCAAAGAAACCCCGAAGCGATTAAATTCTGTATCGGTTTTTAAAAATCACAGCCCCCAAAAAGTATCGCAGTAGTACGATTTATGCAGCAGCGTTACTTCATAAAAAGAGCCTTTAAATAGAGTAAGTTGACTAAAAGAAAGCCAAGATAAGGAAATATTTGGAGTCCCAAAGATTAAATACGAAAATAAGTCTCATGAAGAAACATTACACCAGTAAGGACACTGGACAATAAGCTGGTTTGAGATTTTTTTGTATGAGAATATGCCAGATAAAGGATCACTTAAAATTATAAGCCGAAACCATTCGACTCAGGAGGCTTGGTCTGAGGGTCAATGAAAAAATACAGTGTTATTTGAATAATAAGATACCGGTAATTTACAGGCTAGCCAAAAACCCCTAGGCTGTACGGTCGCCTCAGATAGTACAAAAAAAAAATGTTTGTACACTAGAGGAGCTAAATAAGGTGACACCCAAGATGAAATTATGGGCCAATTTTCTTCTAAAAGGGGATTCAATCATCGAAAGAAATCTGCAATCATTTTTATACTTTAATAATAGCTTCAACAATAGACGGAGATCATCAATAAAATTCAAACAACATCGACAAAGTGTCAGTATCACGCAGCAAGCTCAAAGCCTAAATGATAATTAGCGCTAGATTTAAAAAATAAACGAGATTTATTCTTTGCTTCTAAACGGAATAGTGCTACAAATAAACAAACCGTACCTAGAAAAACATGTAAGCCGTGTAACCCGGTAAGCATAAAAAAAACAGAGCCAAAAACTCCGTTTAATAAAGAAAACGGCGCAGTTTTATATTCTAAAAGTTGAAGCTCTAAAAAGACAGTGGCTAAAAAGACGGTCAACCATAAACTTAAAGTAGCTAAGTTTTTATTATTATTTAATAGTGCTCTGTGCGCAACTACTAATCAGAACCCGGAGTATAATAATAATAGGGTATTGATAAAAGGTATGGTTTCCGGGGAGATGCTTATAATTCCGACAGGAGGTCATTGCATTCCACAAGCAATAGCGGGAGTAACAGCGACATGAAAAAAAGCTCAAAAAAAACCAAAAAATAACATAACTTCGGATAAAACGAATAAAATAAACCCTAAGCGTAAATTTGTTCTAACTTTAGCAGTTAAAAACCCGTTTATACTATCCATCCAAATGTCGAATAATCAGGCAAAAATAAAAATAATTGTAAGATAAACAGCTACAAAAAAAGGAAACGGTGCAAAGAGTTCAAAAGGCCAATACCTATTAAGTAAGTACAATTCATGAAATTGTTTACAAATATTTAAATAAGTACTAGGATTAAAAGTTTTCGAAGAGTTACCTAAGGATAAACTCAATTCGTACGCCTCGTAACGAGGTCACACAAATTTTAACCCGTCGCGAAATAACGCAGTATCTAAAAACACAGAGTATTCAAAATAAAAAACCGCTTCGCGGAATAAAATGCCTAAAGTAGCAGCTAGTAAAACAGGCCAAGGGCTAGGAGCAATCAAATGAAAAGGTTGTTTATGCGTTCGTAACTGTTGCATAGAAATCTACGATTATAATCAAAACTACCGCAAATTACAGAGACTTTCTGAAAAATGCAAGGATGACAATGTAATTACGCATTAAAAAAACGCGCAATGTATGCTTTTAAAAAGCGATCTAAAACAGCATTTCACACAACAGGTTTAGTTGCTCACTGTTTAAATAAATCGCCAAGAATTGCGCGTAAAGTCGTGGATTTTAATTGAAATTGTCATAATTTCGCTAAGGTACCGACATTTTCAATAGATACGTTATCTAAGAAACCGCGCATCCCAGCATAAATTAAAACAATTTGTTCTTGAACACTTTTAGGACTTTGGGGTCGTTGTTTCAAAATTTCTACTAAACGTAACCCGCGGTTAATACGGTGTAAAGTTGTAGGATCAAGATCACCCCCGAAGGTTACGAAAACTTCAACTTCACGGAACTGAGCTAATTCTAGCTTTAAGGAACCAGATAAAAATTTCATGGGAGGGATTTGTGCGGCAGAACCAATACGACTAACGGATAAACCAACGTTGATTGCAGGACGGACACCCTGATTAAATAATTCACTTTCTAGGAAAATTTGCCCGTCCGTAATAGAAATAACGTTAGTGGGAATATAAGCAGAAACATCACCTGCCTGAGTTTCAACTACGGGTAAAGCAGTTAAAGATCCCGCACCATAGTCATTACTTAATTTCGCAGCGCGTTCTAATAAACGGGAATGTAAGTAGAAGACATCACCGGGATATGCCTCACGTCCAGGAGGACGACGTAAAAGTAATGACATTTGACGATAAGCAACAGCCTGTTTACTTAAATCGTCATAAATGATTAAAGCATGCGCCCCATTATCGCGAAAATATTCCGCAATACTACAGCCGGAATACGGTGCTAAATATTGTAGACTACAAGATTCAGAGGCACTAGCACTAACAATAGTAGTATAAAACAATGCCTCGTGTTTAATTAAAGTTTGATGAATTTGTACAACCTGGCCGCGACGTTGCCCAATAGCAACATAAATACAATTTAAGGGGTCAGTATTCGACTTAAGGGTGTGATTTAAGATGGTATCAATAGCTACTGTAGTCTTACCAGTTTGGCGATCACCAATAATTAATTCACGCTGACCTCTTCCGATAGGAACCAAACTATCAATAGCAGTAATCCCTGTCTGTAAAGGCTGTTTAATTGGCTGGCGAAGCATAATACCAGGAGCTTTAATGTCTACATCTGCGGAAGTTGTAGTAGCGCTATCAATATAAGAGCCATCAATGGTATTTCCTAAAGCATCAACAACATGCCCAGCTAGAGAAGGACCTACATTAATTTGAACTAGAGAACCAGTACGAGTAACTAAAACATCTTGACCAACCGCAGACTCATCACCCATAATGACAACACGAGTGGAATCTTGTTCTAAGTTTAAAACATTACCCAGAACACCATTTTCAAAACGAACGATTTCACCAACCATGGCACCACGTAAACCGTGAATAATAGCAATACCATCCGCAACTGCGAAGACTAAACCTCACTCCTCCGCGTCGCAGAATGCAGTATTTAAAATAATTAAATCATCGTCACTCTCTACACTTGTATTATTGAAATAGATATTTTTGTAAGAAAACATTTTTAACATAAGTGTTATTGGTAAAACATTTTACTTTAACCGAAAAAATTTAACTATCCCAGCAGAATTACTCTGAGAAATCCGAATTAATCGCTTCAATGCAGATAGGCATAAAGGCATGATTAATCCCACAAAGCTCACTACACTGACCATAAAAGAATCCCGGACGTTTAATAAATAAAGTTACTTGGTTTAATCTTCCAGGACAAGCATCCATTTTTACACCTAAAGAAGGAACGGCCCAGCTATGTAAAACATCACTAGAGGTAATTAAAAGACGAATAGCGGTACGTGCGGGTAAAACTAATGAGCGATCTACAGAAAGTAAACGAAAACCGCCCTCCTCTAATACACTGTCAGTGCTTTTCATGTAAGAATCAAAAACATTAGGAGTTTTCGCCCAGCAAGTGTCCTCATATGTTCAATATCACTGGCGCCCTATAATCTTAACAGTTAATTGAGGGAGAATCAAGGCATCCATACCATATAAAACTGCAAAGGAGGGCCCCGCAATTAGGCATAATATTAGTGTTGGTATAATAGTTCACCAGGTTTCTAACTGATGAGCTGCAGTGACATTAGAAATTTCATATTTTGAAGGGAATTTAAATAGTTGAATAGACCTTACTAGAATATAAAAAACGAAAAGGAAAATGGACGTAATAATCATCATAATATTATTATGTAGGTTAATTATACCTTCCATGATGGGAGAAGCGGCGTCTTGAAAAGACATTTGCCAGGATACCGGAGCATCACATAAAATAAGAAAGGAAAACATCATATAAAATAATATTTATTATTGAACAAAAAAGTAATCTAAAACGTTAAGCGCGAGGCAGGGTAGCGTGCGGTTGTCGCTTTATAAGACCCGCCTTAAGTAAATATGCACAGCTCTTTTATATAGAAAATAAAAGGAATCTATATAAAGAGGCGCTACAAACGACTAACAATTCCTGTAGCCCCAGCCACAACACAAGGCAGCGGCCGCAGTTCGTCCTGATAGACATCACTTTCAAGTAACTCCGTAAGTTCCTGCGAAAACGCCTCCGTTTCTTCAATAAAAACAGGCCTTGGAAAGATCGAATCATCCATACACGTAGTATGCAACAAATGAAGCGCATGAACAAGTTCAGGCTTTCCACCGGCTACCGCCTCTTCCATAGCTTCCGCAACGTCTTCTGCATCTAGCGCCGCCCTGACAGCCATGTCTTCATAAATGCGACGAATGACTTTGTAATGTCGAGCAGCGAGATTAGCTTTATCTTCTATCGCGCCTCAAGATTCTAACGAGTCTCACCGACCCGGAAACATGTCTTGGTCAAACCCAGCTTTCTTTCGTATCAAGCTCAAGTGTTCTGGAGTTAGTGAACCTCTAAGACGGAGTTGTTGAGCCATATAGACCGACTCGGACATACCCTTCGAGTAATGGAGCGGAGCGGGAGGCCAACGTAATTGGAACTGCCATTCGGGGGCTTTTCAAAGTTTGAAGTATCGAAGATGTGTATAAGGGGGCTCGGTGGGTATCACTTCTAAAGGACTCGGCTTTTTCGGCTCAGGAGTAGGGAAGGAATCTTTGGTAGCGGACTCAATAGAGACGGGGTCTATTTTTGTTTGTGCGGAGATATCAGACGAAGTAGAGCCCAAAAACGAGAAAAGATTCTCAAATCAAGAGGAATGCCCGTCACGCAGAAAGTAAGTGGTTAACAGATACAAAAATACAATAATAAGGCCTACAGCCGCCCAGCGTTTAAACGACCTTTTTGAACGGGGAACAAAAGTTAGACTAAACAAGGAAAAACCTTGGCTCAGGATCCCCAATTCACAATTTAAACGCCGGGCATCTTTATCTAGGATTTTCCCAAATAACCCATGGAAGTTTTTTTGGTTTTACTTACATCCCGTACAAAAATTCGATAGACAATATATAAAAATAGAAAACTAGACAGAAAGGATATAATAGACCCAAAGGAACAAACAAGATTCCAACCGGAATAAGCGTCGGGATAATCTGAAATACGGCGAGGCATTCCCGCCAGCCCTAAAAAGTGCATAGGGAAAAAAGTCAAATTAACGCCAACAAAAAAAGTATAAAAATGAATTTTAGCTAACAATTCATTATAAGAACGACCTAAAATCTTTTCTACCCAAAAGTAGAAACCAGCAAAAATCCCAAAAACTGCACCCATCGAAAGAACATAATGGAAGTGAGCCACTACATAGTAAGTATCATGTAAAGAGATGTCTAAACCCCCGTTGGCCAACATAACTCCAGTGACACCACCTACAGTGAACATTACAATAAACCCTAAAGTAAATAACATAGGGGCGTTTAAAATTAAATTACCACCCCAAAGAGTAGCTAACCAACTAAATACTTTAATCCCGGTAGGAACAGCAATCATCATCGTCGCTGCCGTAAAATACGCACGACTGTCGAATTCCATCCCAATGGTATACATATGATGAGCCCAAACTAAAAACCCTAAAATACCAATCGAAATCATTGCATAAACCATACCTAAATAACCAAAAATACGTTTTCCAGAATAAGATTCTACAACTTGGCTAATAATACCAAAAGCGGGTAAAATTAACACATAAACTTCTGGATGACCGAAAAATCAAAATAAATGCTGAAATAATATCGGATCCCCCCCAGCAGCAGGAGAGAAAAAACTTGTATTAAAATGACGATCGGTTAACAGCATGGTTAAACCTGCAGCTAAAACGGGTAAAGATATTAATAATAAAAAGGAAGTAACGATCATCGCCCAAACAAATAAAGGTAATTCTTTTAGTACTAAACCACGAGCGCGCATATTAAAAATAGTAACAAGGTTATTAATAACACCAAAAAGAGAAGAAATACCCGCCAGGTGTAAACTTAGAATTGCAAAATCCACGGACATCCCGGGATGTCCGGTAATATCACTTAAGGGGGGGTAAATTGTTCAACCCGTACCAGGACCAGACCCGGAAAGTAAGGCAGAATATAGAAAAAGCGAAAAGGCTTGAGGTAATAATCAAAAACTAAAGTTATTTAAACGGGGAAAGGCCATATCTGCGGCTCCTATATAAATAGGAATTAAATAGTTCCCGAAACCGCCAATCAAAACTGGCATTGCAAAATAGAAGATCATTACAATCCCATGCGCAGTAACTAATACGTTATACTGCTGATTATTTCCACATAAAAAACTGTTGCCGGGAATAGCAAGCTCAAACCGGATTAAAATAGATAAAAACGCACCGATAAACGCACAAATACCCCCAAAAATAAAATATAATATCGCTATATCTTTATGGTTAGTACTAAAAAATCAACGAGTAGCGAATTTTATAAACTTAATAAATGCAGGACGCTCTGTATAATTAAAAAACTTACGCCTACGAGGGAAACGTGTAAATGTGTAACGTGACGTTGAAGAGGACTGAACTAAGAATATTCCGGCAAGAATGGATTGTAAAGTTATGATGAAAGTACTGTATACTCCCGTAAACAATGTGTTGGTACTCGGACCGAACTGTTTAATTAGACTTGTTTTAGTATTTGCAAAAAAGTTAGTCATTGTTGAAGGTATTGCGACTAGCATAGATTGATAGAAAAGCTATAATACGCAGGACACAGAAGACTCTTACCCATAACATAACCACGACGTTTACCTGTGGTGGTACGCAAACTAGCAACACCAGTAAGGCCTTACCAGGGATAATACTTCGCAAAACGGCCCGCTACAACCAAGAATATAACGTTTAAATAAGGACAATTAATCTTAAATCGAGTTATGTTCCCTGGCCTTTAAATGTGAGCTTATACGGCCTAAAACCCTAAAACATGTGAATAGCGAGAAGAAATAGATCATGCCCTATACTTTACACGTCGCCGACGTTTTAATAAACGCTTAATGCTTCAAATATTTTTATTGCGCCAACGTACCGTGGAACAATATTTTTTTCTTTTACTAAAGTTTTTGGCAAATCACTCTAAATCCAACCTTAACTCATTTAACAGTGTTTCACGTTTTTGCCGCTCAGGAGCAATAAAAATTTGTCTATATTCTTCAAATTGTTCCGTTAAGGTTTGGTACGGAGACGGGTATCAATTTAATTCGACCATACTTTGCTTTGGTATAATAAACTTAGGCTGAGGCCTCTTTCATTCTTCCATTAACTCGGTATGATGCTGTTTAAGTTTTTGCATAGCTTCGTTTAACGACATCGTATCCACTGTACTAGGTCTACTCAATGCTGAATCTTCGACATATAAATAGGTATTTTTATTACCTGTGAAAAGGGAGAAATACTCGAATTTAGAGGGCCCCGCTTGCTTTTCGCGCGCCTGTTTAACCTGTGCAAAAGTTAGACGTTTTAAAGCAGTGTAAATATCCGGATTAATTTTATAAAAGCTTGATACAAACGCATCCGAAGACCGCCCCAATTCAGTTTTTAATTCTCATAAGTGCTCGATGTCGCGAAAGTCACTGAGCCGTAAGCGCACGTCATTATCTTCCGATTCTTTTTTAATTTGAAATTCAGAGACGACTGCGGTAAACTTCTTCTTGCCACGAGAAGCTAATACTAATTTTGTTTTTTCTAGAAGATCTTTGTAATTAACCAAGGAACTGAATCTTTTCACAAATGACAAAAAACTTTACTCACCCTTAATTTTTCTTTTCTTGAGGGTTTGCTGTGTGCGTGGATTGAGGCTGGAAATAGCAGGTGCTCTAAGGCGTCCGTAAGATTTTCTTAAGCATAACGCAGCTAACTGCAGTTTTATAAACTATTTTAATAAAGAAAGAATCAGTTCTCCAACCACACGTTCCCGTACGGTTACCTTGTTACGACTTCGCCCCAATTACCAACTCACTCAGATAAGGTCCGTTTCTAAGAATTACCTAGACATAGAAACGGTATGTGCTCACTTTAAGCAAACGAGCTCTCAGGGCGTGACGGGCAGTGTGTACTGAGCAAAGTCACAAATTCACCGCAGCGCGCTGATCTGCGATTGCTGGCGATTCCTCCTTGATATACACGAATTTCAGTGTATAACTCGTACTGGGAAAAATTTTATAGATTAGCTCTAAATTACTTTATTGCAACTAATTGTACTTTTCTTTGTAGCAAATGTGTAGCCCAATTTATAAAGGGTCATAATGACTTGACGTTAATCCCCACCTTCATCAAAGTTAAATACCTCAGCAGTGCATTTGAGTTCTATTTTCCCTGAATTTAGCAACAAATGTTGAGGGTTGCGCCCGTTTCGTAAAGGAATTAACCTAACATCTCACGACACGGACTGATGACAGCCATGCAACGCCGTTATTATATCAAATTAATTAATACTAATAATCTTAAATAATAATCTTGAAAATTGGTAAGGTTTTTTGCGTAGTATCAAAAAAACCACATGCTCCACCGCTTGTAAATGCTCCCGCCAATTCCGTTAAGTTTCAGCCTTGCGGCCGTACTCTCCAGGCGGAGTATTTAACGCGTAAGCTGTAGGTACTGCGAATTCATTAAAACTTCATCAACTACCTAATACTCATCGTTTACTGCGTGGACTACATGGGTATCTAATCCAGTTTGCTACCCACGCCTTCGTGCCTCAATGTCAGAAAGGGCCAGTTAAGTGCTTTCGCCTTCGGTTTTCTGCCTAGTTTCGCCAAATTGTACCTCTACACTAAGAATTCTCTTAACCCGCGCCTTTCTCCTAGCAAACCGATTTTAAAAGCTCTTCTGAAGGGTCTTGCTCCAGTCTTTCACTTTTGATCTCTTAAATGCCATCTACGCACCCTTAACGCCCAGTCACGATAACTAATGCTAGCCCCTCCTGTCTTACCGCGGCTGCTGGCACAGAATTAGCCGGAACTTCTTTTGTAAAATACTGTCATAATTTTCTTTACCGCAAGGGGTTTACAACTAACGAGCCTTCCAAAATCCCCCACGAAATGTCACTAGATCAAGCTTCCGCCCATTGTCCAATATTCCACACTGCAGCCCTCCGTAGAAGTTTAGGCCTTGTCTCAGTCCTAATGTGGTCGATCGTCCTCTCAGACCGACTAAGGGTCGCAAACTTGGTAAGCGCCGACCTTACCAACTATTTGATCCTCCACCTGGTTGTCTTTCAGCGAATTCAATCTTTTTTATATCCAAAAATCGGTTTTTGATCTGAAAGGGTAACTCCAAGCGCCTATTCACCCGTACGCTACTAGAACAATAAACTGCCCTCGTTAAACTTGCATGTGTTATAAGTGCACTTCTAGCATTCAATTAGAGCCGCGATCAGACTCCTAACTTGTGTTTAAAATAATAGAACTAAATAAACAAAAAAGATTTTTAGAAATTTTTGTCACAATAATCAGTACCTAGCAAAGGAATTTAAAACAGGGGGGACAGGAATCGAACCTGCGTCGATAGTTTTGAAGACTATTATTTTAACCATTAAACTACCCCCCTCAGCCTATTAAGCGCAGTATCGCAAAACTACTAAGCTTTATTTAACATATTTGCATGCTTCTGTCGTATTAAAATAGAAAGTTTTAAGGGATGTATTCAGGGCGACGAAAGAATTTTATTTTGCTTTAACTCTAATGACCCCGGAACTTTATAGCAATTGTATACATTATAATACCCTAAAGGTTCGAATGCTGCTGACTTGTAGAGTTGTAAAGTAGTGAGTTTTTTCATAATGATGAACTTTTATTGCTTATAAGATAAAAGAAATTTATGGAACTTTATTCAAGTAAAGTAGCTAACAGGGATTACTAAGCAAATAACCTCGCTGTTCTAGAAGCTAATTTTAAAGATTTCGAGGAGGTGCGGCGGATTAAACGTTTAAGTTTGGCACCACGATGTAGCACTAAGGATATGTTGGCATATAAACTTAGGATAAGCCCGCCTATATACGTAATGACTGCTGCAATTCATAAAGTATGTTTAAGCGGAGGCATAAGATACCCACGAACGTTTATCAGTAACCCAAAAAAAGAGTTTACTTTTTATTACATCGCTTTCAGCGACGGCACAACTTAAAAAGTACAAAACATATTAAAATTATACTAAATATTGCACACTCCAGTGGCATTTTAAAAGTTTTAGAAATTATAACTAACAAAACCAAAAATAAAGTGACCTAATAAATAATGCGATAAATAAGAAGAAGAGACCCGGAAGGGCACATAACAATATGTTTACTTGTCAACGTTACTTCTTTTTATTTAAGCTAAATTCGCTGGAAAACGGGTTATATTTACCACCCTCGAAGGTTACATAATCGTCGTCAGCAATATATTCACCACGACGATTACGTTCATTTACTTTAGCCATATATTCAAACAGGAGCTGACGACGATCTTCTGTCAACGAATCAACAATATTTTGGTAAAAAAGACCCTCATCTCGTTTTGGCACATGTGCATAGCCTCGAGCAAACGCCATACCGTGAAAATGGGGCCGGGTTTCTCGAGTTTCTTTGTCAACCTCCAAAATCCGAGTATAAATTTCAGGTTCATTTTCTTTTTTTTTCAGACGGTACTCCTCGATATATCATCCATTCAGTTTTTTCCAATTAGCTCCTGCCAAGTCTAAGTAATCCCTAGGCTGCCCGTCATGGCGTCACGATTTAGGCTCCGTATCTCATCAATAATCGGCAGAAGAAACACCGTCGTAGCGATCTATGTAATTGTGATAATAATAGGAATAAATTAATGCCCCTACTCTATCCAGCAAGGTCTTATGATTGGTACTCGCTTCTTGTAAACGCCCCCAAGCAGGAGGCATTTCCATACCCAAAACAGGGTGTAACTGTAACCTCTCCATATGAAAAGGTACGGGATCGGTGAAATATTCAAAGATAGCTGACATATAATCTACCCCCAACATTAACAAATCGACCTCTTCTTCGTCTAACTGCTCTTCATCGTAATCTTCGTCACCAAGGATCTCGGCCTGACGACTGACGGCATCACCGTCCCTTACCTCTTGTTTAATTTCAGAAAAACGAATTGCTTCAAAAGTATCAGAGGATTCGTGTTTTAAACTTAATAAGTCGACATCCTGTTCCATATCGATATCCTCGAAGTTCACTTCACCCATTTCAGGGTCATATTCAATGTCCCAATCTTCAAACTCTTCTTCGTACATATCATACTCGTCCTCTTCTCAACAATATCCGTTCATACACGCATAAATAAATAAAGAAGGGAACAACTGACCGTGAGCAGATACATCATTTGCATACAAGGGTCCGCGACTAATACAATCATCTTCTTCTGACCTAAAATAATATTTCCTTCAAAACCAGCGATGCCATTTTGGACGTCGCCTATGAAAAAAAGTTCGACGCTTAAATGATTTACGCCGTGAATACACTTGGATTTTTTGGACTTTTAGTGGATGTCGAGCTGCGCCTGCAAACGCTAAGGCCCTCCCACGTTTAAGAATATGACGCTGGATTTGTTTTTGCATAGAGAGTAGCTTCTTAGGTGTTCTTATATTGCGAAAATAGCGAATAAAAAACCTACCGCGATTATAGCGAGTATTTTTTCGGGCAAGGTTAAAATTTAACTTGTGTACCTTGATACCGCAGTACTTTAAACCTTGACGTATTGCGCGTTTAATATAATGTTTGCGGCGGAATACAGCTTTACGCCTAGCGCGTTTCTTTAATCATTTTCTATGCCTTCAGCTTTTAAAACGACGGCGCCTAAAATAGATCTTTATTCGACGCTTACGCCGTTTTGAGAGTATCGTACCCGAATACATAGCATATTTTGATTTTTTTTTAAACCTTATATAAATAAAATGAAAAGGATCTTGCAAAAATAATGGGGCACGCTTTAACCTTAAGGCACGTAAACGTGCCGTTGGACGCACAGCATTAGGAATACCTACACGAAAGTAATATTTCGTCCTATCTCAAAAATTAGTTGGACGTCCAAGTTTGTACCTCCACCCACGACCGTTTCGAGTGCGTTTTGGCGCTACACTACGCACGTTCATTAACGAGCGCATCTCATCGAGAGTTCATTGAGATAAGTCAAGATAACCCATGTGTCATGGATTTCACTTATATCTATATTTTGTTGAAAAAATATATGACAGTGGGTTATAAGTCCGCTCGCCGATTAATCAACTGGTAACAGCCGTCTTTCTAGAAATCACTAATATCCCCGGAGGCATATGCGGTTTTCAGTAATAGGGTAGATCGATAAACGACATGTAAATAAAATAAGTTACCAACGTAGATAATTCAGCAAGATTTTCGTATCACCACTCTATACTTTCGTTCGGGAAAGACATACCCATAAGCTCATAATGTTCTTCTTCAAAAGTATAGCTACTATGCCACCAAGCGTATACAATAAAAGATAAAATAATAAAGGAAAAACCAATACTCCAATAAGTTTCCGCGCGGACGAGCTGATAATACCAAAGTAAAAAGCCGTACTGGGGATTTGAATTGTTCAGACAAGAGTGTACCCAATCACCGATGAAGATCTCTACCAAGATGCGTGTCTTTTCTAACGACATGAATGCAAAATATGACGTTAACATGTGTTGTAACCGGAAACTAAAAAAACAATTTTAGGACCTCAGAAAACGTAGCGATACTGAAGACTTGTAGAGGGCCTAAAACTGAAAAAACTACAGAGGGGATTCGCATATATATTTAACTCTCTAGGGCACGCTTTCGTGAGGGCGGGTTGAATTGAACAACCGCTTGCCGGGTATGAACCGACCTTTCTACCATTAAAATACGCCCCCGAAAGCTAAGACTCTCACTTAATGAACTAACACCAACTTTTAGGAAGAGCCACTGACAGGAATTGAACCTGCGCCAAAGGAACCACAACCCTCCATTCTACCACTAAACTACAGTGGCCAACAATTAACTGCCCATGGGATATAGACACCCCTACTTATCGCGCGTTGATGGGGGCAGGATTCGAACCTGCGAAGTCGGACGACAATAGATTTACAGTCTACCCCTTTTGACCGCTCAGGCACCCCACCAAAAATACAGCTTACGGGAATCGAACCCGTGTTTTTGCCGTGAAAGGGCAATGTCCTCGCCACTAGACGAAAGCTGCATTAAACTGTTTTAGGGGGCTGAGGATTAAGGCCAAAAAGGGCGTATTGCAAGGCCCCAGAAAGTCTTTACTCAATTTCGGACCAATCTAACACGCCCTCTACCCACTCAAACCAAAGACCCAAGATAAGGATGAAAAGAAAAGCCAGCATACTAAAATATCCGAGAAACCCATAATTAATAAAATCGTATGCCCAAGGAAATATAAACAGCAACTCTATGTCAAAAATAAGAAAAAGCAGAGCAACCTGAAAAAATTGAATATTAAAAGGTGTACGTGCATCACCGAACGCTTCAAAACCGCACTCATAACTGAGCTGCTTAGTCTTCATCCGTAATTGTCCTTTTGCACCAAATTTTTGAACCAAAGCTACAAGCCCAACCGCAACTAATAAACCGACGAAAAAAAAAATAATAAGATTAAGTAATTCTAACATAGTAACTAAAAAATAAGGGGCATTTTTTTCTACAACATAAATTAGACGAGCATCCAAACCTCTAACTTTGCAAAATCTCAAAGTCCTCTAAGTCTTCGTCCAGATAATTAGCTACCGGAAACTGTAATCCCGCAATAATAGAAGGATTCAGCGTATGCGGGTTCTTAAATTGAAATGTTAAAGTAAGATTAAAAAGACGACGAAAACTCAGAGGTAATGCTTGGGTAAACAAGTACGGCTGGACTTTGGTATAAGAGAGCACCTGTTGACGCGAAATTTTAGCCAATACTTTTAGATCCCTGTAATTCCAAGCTAGAGGCGCCTGAGTTAAAGTAAAAAATTGAATAAAATTCCATAACTGTCACCCGCGCAGTGTAACACCACAACCCCAGGCTAGAGAGAAGATTTCTGTTCGTTGCCTAACTTGACGGGTATATATCATGGGCTGTTGCTTTGTGACTAATTGTAAAAAAAGTAAGCGTTCCTTGAATATGGCCGAAGGTCTCCTGTATATTTCTGGAACCCTTGTAATTTTATTTTTTTTTTTACGTTTTTTAATTTTTTGTGGCTTTATTTTTAACGGTTGAAATATTGAAACTTGTACGGATTTCAATTTACAACGAGCATGTTCACTTTGTAAATTACTTTCAAGAGGTATAAGTCAGTTCGAAAGAACTTCTTGGGTATACAAAGCTGATATCACTGACTAGAATGTAAGGTTTAGTGTTACTATGAAGAGTACTAGGCTTAGGTAGAATCGAACTACCACTTCACGCTTATCAAGCGCGCACTCTACCACTAAGTTATAAGCCCGCAATTATACATTTGTTAATCTATTAGAAGATTAATTCCTTGAAAAGAGCTGCTACGTTTTAATCAAAAAAAAGAAATAAACAGAGATAAGCCTATAGCGGATTCCGCGGCGGCCACAGTCAGTATAATTAATCCGTAGATCTGACCAAAACTCTCCTGTAGTATTAAGGAGCTAACAAAACTATATAAATTCACACTAGTCAAAAGTATTTCTCCATATAAGAGTAATGTGATAATATTTCTTTTATAAAAAACTAAACCAAGAGCACCAGCCCAAAAAACAAATAAACTAAAATAAAGTACCAGGTTTAATCCCATAAATGACAGTTTTATAAAAAGTTAAACGCAAATAGAAAACATATGGTGTCCCTCTTTTACATTTTTAGAAAATTGAAGTAGACATACCCCTCACAAGAGAAACACAATTCGAGGTCAAAAGTTATCGGGTTATAGGTAAGAATTAATTTCTAGCCAGCGTACAAAATAAGCCGGAAATAGATTGCTTTGCTCGAGGGCGGAATCGAACCACCACTAAAAGATTTTCAATCTCTCGTTCTACCACTAAACTACTCGAGCAAGATTAACCTAAACCGGGGTATACTAAGGAAAAGCTTATAGACTAACCCAACTAATGAATATGGAGCCAGCCGGAATCGAACCGACATTTATTGATTGCAAATCAATAGTTCTACCACTAAACTATGGCCCCAAAAAGCCTCGTCAGTTTTTAACGAGCGCCCCACCCAGAATTTAAGCGAAAATTCCGTAAATTTTGTGATAATAAAACGTCGGATTTGTAAACAAGAGATTCCTTTGTGCTTTTATAAAATAAGTCAATAAAACCACACACAGGAAAATCTTTTTGAAGGGGATGCCAAGGGAACCCGTAATCATTCAATAGCCTTCTCAAGTCAGGGTGGTCAATAAAAAAAATACCGAACATGTCCCATACTTCACGCTCTAATCAATTAGCCCCTAAAAACAAGGATGTAACTGACTTAATAGGTAAAGTTTGATTTATTTTGAGCCTAAGAATACAGTGACTATTATAGCTGTAGTTACGTAAAATATACGCTACAGTGTATCTAAAATTGGATGAGGGCATGTCGGTGACGGCTATATCCACTAAGGAAGAATACTGTAGTAAACTATGGCTTTTTAAAAAATCACAAACAGGTAAAAGATGTTTGTCTAAAAGGACTCACTGAGGGGTAGATAAATGTAATTGAAGAGCACAAATATAGTTATCGATAAGTGCAGTAAAATAGGCTGTACTGTAGTTAATAAGTTTTTGCGTGTTTGGTAACATTAAGGTTTAATTTTAAAATCAGTTAATAAAAACGAAAGAACCATAGCTACAAATAAACAAACTGCGGCGAGTACCAGGCTAGGTGCGTGTAAAGTGTATAAAACCGAAGAAATAGTAGATATATCCTTCAGCGGTAAAGGAAAGTGATCTTGAAATTCGCCCGTCAGTGCGTATAAAACTGGGATATCGTAGTTATTGCGTAAAATGGTAACAGGTATTTGTGGAAACTCATATACCCCTAGACGCGTACGTGGATAAAAAGCTCAATTTTTGATTGTAGCATTATACTCAATAAGTTTTGTAACGGAATCTAAAGGTTTCCCGGTAGAAGGAATATCACTTACCTGTAATCGAAACGATCAGTTGGTTAGAGGCAGAAGTTCTTTTAAACGACCAAACTGCCCCGCGAGACTCAGTGTTCACCTGTCTATATTAAAGGAAGGCGCGTCTGTAAATGCCATACTTGCCCAGATCCCTTTTTGCGTATCCTCTAAAACAAGGGGCTGAAACTTAACTTCAAGAGCCTCGTCAAAATATTTTAATAATCAGGGGATATGATTTGATTCTACCCTCCCCGTGTAGGTGCGGATAAAGGATAAATCTCTGGGAATAGCAGCTTCAGTACCGAGGGAAAATAAGGTAAGTTGATCTGAGGTTTTGACTTTACCCAACTCACTAAAGAGGCTTAGGGCCGGGGCTGCACTTTCTTGTGTTGTAAAGACTAGGCCAGGCTGTAAATCAGCGATTAAGGATTTACAACTAAACGTTAAGAACCCTGCGCCAAAAATTACAATAAGTATTAGGAAAATAGATCTTGTTTTGATATGACGAGGCTGTATGGTTACAAAGTTAGCGTCCCATTTTGAGGGTGTTAGTATAGAGAAAGGTTGTTCTTCGGTTTCTTGTAATTTTACTAGCATAATTACGAATAATAATATCATGATAATAGCCCCTGCATACACCAGTAATATGGCCAGACCTAAATACTCTAAACCGAGGGTAATTAATAAGAGGGAGGTATTAATAAAAAAAAATAACACGGAAAAAACTGAAAGCATTAATTGTGTTTGGCAAGCAATAAAAATTGGAGTTATTGCTAAATTTAAGCAAAGGTAGCTAACAATAGCTTGTTGAGGGATATTAACTAAAATTTCCGGAATAAAATTAAAAAATACATCCACAGTGTTTATAAAGCCAAGGCAGGAAATCATGTCGGAGATTATTAAATAATACAAAACTAGAACTTTTTATATTGATATTGAATGTAGGCGCGGAGGGGATCGAACCCTCGACTTATGGATTAAAAGTCCACCACTCTACCGCTGAGTTACGCGCCCATAGTTTTTGTTTTTAAATTAGGCTTAGCAGGGCTCGAACCTGCAACTTAGCCGTTATGAGCGGCGCACTCTACCTATTGAGTTATAAGCCCGAGGATACACAAAACAGAAAAGCACATTTTTAACTTTAAGCACAAGATTATTTTGGCTTTAAAGTTGCGAAGATCGGACTTGCACCGATACTCTCCGGGTCATGAGCCCGGCGGGATACTGTTACCCTACTTCGCAAAGAATATATATTAGATTCGAACTAATTCTAAGCCCTCCTTTAGGGAAATACTCGGCGCATTCCAGACAGGATTCGAACCCGCGACCTTTCGGTTAACAGCCGACTGCTCTACCAACTGAGCTACTGGAACCGAAAATGTAACTAACTGACAATTAAATTAATCCCTCCCTTAATAGTCGTTTTTATAACAAAGTTTTATACTAAACCTAGGCCACTTGTATACCTTACTATAGCTTATGACAGTAACGCTTTTTAACGT
>Ga0256777_1000038_pt1 | contig 21062 bp, 2 predicted proteins | sample MC6MC0928MT_FD_186042 | JGI IMG/M metagenome (GOLD analysis project Ga0256777, IMG submission 186042) | Metatranscriptome of enriched soil aggregate microbial communities from Iowa State University, Ames, United States - MC6-MC0928-MT... | ecosystem: Environmental > Terrestrial > Soil >... | reverse complement strand
GTCCCCCTCCTCAGGGGGACTGAAGTACTCGAGAACTTAGCTTTCGACTTCCGGCAAAGGAAGTACCCATTGAGTTAAAAGGTTGGGTGCCAATTGACGGTGTTAACTCCTTCAATTGCCGGTCCTTAAACGGTTCGTTACAGCGACATATTTTATTTAAATTTCTCGGGCGTTTAAGTTAATTTTGCCTGAACGAATTTTGTAATTTTACATATTTCCATCTCTATCTCAACCAATAAAAGGAATCCAAGGCTCACGCTTTGCACCATAGTACAGCCATGCAATATGCTCTGGCTCCACAGCATACCCGAATTTTATCTCTTTTGCTTGTAGAGCAGCATTTACTCATAGAGTCGTTTTGGACCCCTTTTTTCCCGTTTTGTGGAAAATTCGTGTGCAATGAGATAAGTGACAGGAGGATATCTACCCTACCGTCCCTAAGTACAGGCCCCAGTGACCTTCCACAAAAAGTATGGGCTGGAAATAATAAAGGCATCATGTAGTTTTCGGCGTTCGAAAATAAAATTCGAAAAAAAGGCAGAAAAATCACACATTTTCGTGTGTAACTATTGTGTCCAGCACGATCTAACAGAGACCATCCGGCTGTGAGCTCCTCTGTAGGGGTCCCACCTATGGATGCATGAATGGTCAATGGAAGAGCGATTTTTTCGATGGCCATTTTTTGGGAACATCAACATTTTTCAGGTTTGGTAGGCTGTAACATCAGCATGACGTGCGATATTCCAAAAGTCATGGCGGCACCGTATAGAGGTTAGCATCTTCCGTTGTCAGTCAAAGGGGCATGATCATAAGTTTAATAGCTGGGGAGATATACTTGTGACTTCAAATTTTTTGGCGAGCTCAAAATCGTGATGCACGTATTGTACATAAATTGCTTGCTAAACCGACTGCTGTGGTTTATCTACAATTTGAACATTAATACGCTGTTTTATAATGTGTTTTATGCCATATTGACAGTAAGTGAACAATGCGCCTATTGTGAAGAAACGGAGACGAGCGGTTGAAGGTCCAGGCCAAGCTTGCAGGCCAACGCAACGGCACTACCATGCTTGATGTCCTCACCAGCGTACACAACCTAAGGGGCAATCCACACCAACGCAGGAGGACCCGACAGAAGCCTACAATACGTAGAGAAGACACGTCGTTACATACTGTTGAATAAACGAGGACCAACATTCGATTGCCTCTGATCATTCCATCAGGCCCATCCCTCCGATCCTCTCATTTCCTTACCCATCATCTGTATTGACGTATTGCAGCAAACTATTTGTGCTCACCGCGCTTAGCGCGCGCACCACCTTCACCCTCCATCATGAGTCATTCTCAGTCATCCCCTCCCATCCTTTCCCTTCTGCCCCTGTCAGACTCCTCCTCTGCTGTGACGAGCAGCGTTCCCCTCCATCTGCCACTGTTCACTCCTTCGCCGCAAGTCGTGCGATTCGAACCAAATAAGCAGAAGGCTCATGCCGCTGTGTCGTCATCACGATCGACACCGGTGACACAGACGAAACAGCTACAATTGACGAATCGTGATCATGTCGCACGCCGTCTCACCGTGTCGAAGCCCGATGATGAGTGCTTCACCGTCGTTCGTGTCAGAGGTAAGAAGGGCAATACCATTGCGCTCGATGCAGCAGACGACGCAGGACTGGGCAGTAGTAAGGTTGCACCCGGTATGTCTGTCACGTATCAAATCACGTATACTCCTCGTGACTCCCGCCCGCACAGCAGTGACCTGGTCGTGACGACTGAGCGAGAGCGCTTCATCATCCCATTGAGGGCGGAGGGGGAGAGGCCCAGCATGGACCTGCCTGCAAGTATGGAATTCGGCACATGTCCGGTTAACCACACGACAGTGAAGACTATGATGGTTCGAAACAATGGAAGCCTCCCCATGACATTCGCCTTCTCCACTGTGTTTGATGATGGTCGGAGTGTGTCAGTATCGGAGCTGAGTGGTGATGGCAGTCAGCAGTCACCATTCACCTGTGAGCCAGCTCATGGAATCTTGCAGGTGGAAGAAAGCATCCAAGTGTTGGTATCATTCACACCAACGAATACTGGCTCCGTCAATTGTACATTGATTGCTGAACTTCAAGCGGAGGGAGCGGCGAGTGGGAGTGAGGCAAGGATGGCGGCTGGAACTGGAACTGGCAAGGATGAATCCATGCTCAATGCAACATCCACCACACATCTTGCTGCACTCTCTCATACGATCACTCCCGCTCATGCAACAGCTGCACAACAACTTGGTGCATCTTCTGTTCTCTCTCCCGCCAACATCGTTGCCAGCTCTTCCTCCTCCTCCTCCCCACTCCTCCCTCCCTCATCCACCTATGCTCGCATGCAACTCAGTGGATCCAGCAAAGATGTCAACATTCGCCTCTCCTCCTCTCATCTCGTGTGCGATCCTACCCATGTCACTCTCTCCACTGCCAAGTCTCTGTTGTTACACAATGATTCGGACATTCCCATCCATTTCACGCTGTGCCAATATTCGAGTACGGATGAGGATCGACGGATGAGAACATTCAGGGAGGAGGAGTTGAGGCGGCAGGAGGCAGAGGAGCGTGATGAAGAGAATTTCGAGCGATTGGTACAAAAGGAGTTGGAAGAAGAATTGGCCTCTCGTGCTGCCTCTGGTCGTGATGTGGCTGGTATGGATGGTGAAGAAGAGGAGTCCTTGTTGGCACTCGCTCGCCTTCGTGCGGATCAATCACTCGTTCGTAAATACACGAAATTACATCGTGCATTGGCATCATCATCATTGACATCGTTCGCCCATCCACTTTTCTCGTTCGATCCATCCATTGGAGAGTTATGGCCGAAGGGCTCCGTTGAACTGACTTGTACGTTCGCACCGGATGCCGAGGGTGAGACGACGACCATTGCGTATGTCGAGGTGAGTGGTCGTGAGAAGCGTCTGCCGTTACGCATCAATGGTCGTGGTAAAGGTGCCGAGGCTCGCTTCTCCTATACACAATTAGATATTGGAAGTGTGTTCATGAATGCCGTACATGAGTATCAGGTCATCCTACAGAATATTGGCAATATCCCCGCACACTACCAATTATTGCCACCACCTGAAGGAGAGCCTCCATCCAGATTCAAATTCACCCCGAGCTCTGGAACCTTGGCGGTGATAGCTGGAGGCATTGCTGGCATCACAGCTGAGGCACGTGGCCAGCAGCCACCTGAGGATGATGACTCTGCTGCACCCGATCATGTGACATTGAATGTGACATTCTCCTCACCGTGGATTGGAGAATTTGTTGAAGTCATACGTTTCGCATTGGCTGGTACAGCTGAGCCCATTACGATCATGTACAAGGGTAAGGTGATTGGTCCAACCTTCGAAGTGGAGGAGAAGAGCTTAGACTTTGGTGAGGTTGCCTATGGATTCCCAACCAGTCGATTGATTCACATTCGGAACTCCAGTGCCATTCCAATGAAGATCCATGCCAGGATACAAAATGATACGAAGGGTGAACTCACACTCAAACTCAACAGCTCGCAACGTGATCCGGAGCATATGGATGAGGCTCGTGCGAAGACGGCGGACGCATCTGAGCGTGAAGCCAGACGCATTGAACAATCTGGTGGAGGCATCGATCTCACGGCAACGACGAACAATGTTGCATACATCGCTGCGTATACAGTCGTTGAATTACAGCTGGATCTGCTGTCTTACAGTGCGGATAAGCATTATGACTCACCGGCTGCTCCATATGCATTCATCATGGATGTCGAGGGAGTCGGTGATGAGTTGGTGACTTTACCCATCTTTGGTGTGTGTCGCGTGCCGGCATTGGAGTTGGATACGACTTCATTGGATTTTGGATCTGTCTTCCTTCGGCATGCGGAGAGTCGAACATTGAATCTGAAGAATTCGTCCGATCTGCCTGCACGATTCATTGTTCATCAGCAGGATGAGGCGTCGAAATCAAGCTGTATCCTCGAGGCGGCAACGATGGAGGCACGCGTCGAACCTCATTCAACCTATGAGCTGTCATTAAGTTTGACTGCTCAGAAGCTTGGTGCCGGCAATCAACCCTGCTATATTGAGATTCCTGGTAGTGATGCCATCCCATTCGTCATTCGTGCCACCTACTCGGCACATGGACCCCGTGTGTCAGTCGATCCGAAGAATGTCAACTTTGGACCAGTGTCCGCACTCAAACCTGTCACGAGGACGGTTACATTACATAATGACTCGCCCATCCCTGCACACTTCAAATGCTTCATGCATCGGAAAGCAAGTGTATACAGTGTCGATGCATCAAGTGTTCGTGGTGTCATCCAACCACATGGCAAGCATATCATCCATGTCACGGCTGACCTCAATGAGACTCTGCCCATGCCTGATACATTGCACATTGTCATTCGTGATGGAGATGCATTGGCCGTGCCACTTCGTTCGACTGGCACAGGTAGTACCATTGCATCAACGTTGGATGCACCGGATGACCTTCCAGCACCTGAGTCTGAGTCTGGTATGACACTCGTTGAATTGGGCGACTTCCTCATCAACACAGTCGTCAAGAGAGAATTTCGATTGGAGAATAGAGGAAGACGAACACAACTGTTGCAGTGGGAGCATGTGCCACCGTTGCCACCGGCACATCCACGCGCCAATGCTGCGTCCAATGGGAATGAGCTTCCATTTGCTGCCTCCAGTCCTCTGGATGTGTTGGCTCGTGTTGCTCGACTTCGTCGGATCGGACCAGCATCAGCATTGGAATCACTACCTGAGCCATTGTTCACCATCACTCCTACACGTGCCACACTTGAGCCGGGTATGGGTATGGTGTTCACGTTGAGTGGTGGAGGGAGTGCAGCCAAGCCTGGTTTAGTTGAGGAGCGATGGGTGTGCAAAGCATTGATTGGGCAGGAAAAGAAGGTTGCGGTCATCGCTGATCGATGTCTACGTGCCACATTCGTCACTCCATTGCTCGCGTATAGTACGTCCACTCTCTACTTCGATTATAAGTTGGAGCCCGGTGTGTCGGAGGAGGATGCAGCCCCTCCACCACAGGAACTCTCATTCACCAATCGAACGAGTCTGCCTCTCAAATTCAAGCTCATTGCACGCGCACCATTCGTGCTATCCGCAAAGGATTTCATGTTGGAACCAGCAGGCAGCGGCAAGACCCTCGTCTCCTTCCGTCCTGTCCTTGCTGACTTCAATCGTGAGTCTGCACTCATCAAACAAGAGATTCAAGTCGCATTCGAAGATCAGCCACAGAGGGAGAAGATCAATCTCGTCGCGGATCTATGCTTTCCAAACCTAACTTTCTCGAATAAGAATATTGACTTTGGTGCGGTACTCAATGATACACAAGCACGGCAAGTCATCACGGTCACCAATAACAGTAAGATTGTTTGTACCTATCAATGGATGTTACAGGAGAAGCCTGGTGGTGCAGCCAGTGCGAGTCCAACACCCGATGCACCAACCGTATCGACTACTGGTGGGATGGTCACGGTCCAAACAGCTCGTGCTACTCCGCGCCGCGCCACTCCCAATGCTCAACATCGTCTGACAACGAATGCTGCCACCCTGCCACTCAATGAATGTTTCGATATTCTACCCATCCGTGGTCAATTGCAACCAGGCGAGAGCGAGGAGGTCGAGTTCGTGTTCTATGGTCATACAGAGAGTCGCGCCCATGCTGCCGCACTGTGCCTCGTTGAGGATGGTCCGGACTATGAGTTGTCCTTGAAGGGTCAGGCCTCGAGTGTTGGATTCAAGATCGATCGTTCGGAGATTCATTTTGGCTATCAGGAGATGTTCTCCACGCCAGCCAAACATATCACACTGACCAACAGTGGCAAGGTGACATTCGAATATTCACTCACACTCCCACCACTCTGTCTGCCACTCATTGACATCTCACCATCTGAAGGTCGATTACGCGCTGGCGAGCGTGTTCGAATTCAAATTCGTTTGTTGACTGCCATTCCAGATGCAGTCGATGAGATCGTCATGTTACGTGTTGGCTTCTATGATCCACTCCCCATCCATGTCAGCGCGCATGGCGTATTCCCACAACTGTACGTGGATCTACCACGGGCTGATCGATGGATGGAGGAGCATGCTGCAGATGAGGAAGAATATGAGGCGGATGTCTCTCAACAGAGTGGCCAACAAACAGAGATTCTCTCCCTCTCCTCTGCCTCTTCCTCAGCACGTAAGAGACAGTTCGGAGGCATGACCATTGAAGAGATTGATGATCAAGGAAATGTGCTGCCTCGTCTCCCTTTGCCATTAATTCAACAGGAGCATGATGATCAACAAGTCGAGGAGAAGCATCAACTGCACGATGATGATCATGATATGGAGTCACATTATACGGATGACATCAGTATGGATGGAAGTCTGCTTTCCAGTACTCGCACCTCAACTACAGGCGCCGGTAGGCAATCTGCTGTCCCCGCTGCTCCTGTTCGTCTGCCTCCACTCATGTCCGATGGTGAGTTGGAGTTATGGCATCGATGCTTGGATGAGGCGTCAGCGTTGGCTGCGGCGAAGGCAGCCGCGCGTCAAGTAGAGGATGAGGAGATGGAGCGAGAATTGGCCATGCAACGTGAGGAGATGGAACAGGCGATGGCCAATAGGGAGGTCATGACTGCTACGGCATCATCAAGATTCTCACCCTCTGGCAGCAGTCGAGGTACAAGATCGACCTCACGCTCTGCTGCGTCCATTCAAGGCGGGAGTGATACTCGTTCTTCCGCTCGTTTTCTCTCTCCTTCATCCCGCTACCCTGTTGGTTCTGATCGTGCATCCATGCGCTCACGTGTGTCAACCATCGTTCCTCAGACGACATTCGCACCAGTTGAACCGCCAGCTGACTGGTTGAGCAAGCATCCGGATGCACGACTGGAGATTGAAGCCGAGAGACTCTTCTATAAATACTTCATCATTGACGCCATCAAGAGAGCACAGCAAGCACAACAAGAAAAAATGATGCAACTCATGGCAGCAACGACGACGACGAGCAAGAAAGCAGCTGAAGAGTCGAAGGAAAGTAAGGAATCAGAGGTCGCTCGGCCGAACACGGCAATGGTCCCCGCCCTTCCAACCAATGCGCTTCGTTCTTCTACTGCCAACTTCTCTGTCTCTCGTTTCGTTGTGGATTTTGGTGCTTTAATCAAGAACAGTGCCAGTGAGTTGAAGTTTAGTGTGACGAATCTTGGTGGCGTGTCTGCCTCATACTCCATCGACAAGCGAGTGTTGCATAATACGATGTTCAGCATTGAACCAACGGTGGTCACGCGTCTACCACCTGGTGCATCCACTACATTCAAGGTGATTTGTCGTGCGGCCAATCCGAAGAAGAGTGGCCGCGCTGCAAAGAGCTCAACAGCCGATGCATTGGAAGGACAGGGCATCACTGAACTGGATGTACCCATGCTGGTGAGAAATGGTCCACCCTCTCTCATTCGCCTCCGTGCACACATCACCGTTCCCGATGTATCGCTATCTCAGACGAAGTTGGATTTTGGTCGTGTTCCATTGAACCAGCGTCGTGAGATTACGGTTCAATTACATAATCGTAAGCCTGTACCAGCCGTGTGGTCCTTCTCGAATGCCGTCGGCAGCAATGTCACCGATAAGGATCTCTTCACCGTCACACCAGACAGTGGCACACTGGCACCGGGTGAGCGAGTCAATGTTGTCATGGGATATATGCCAGCACTACATGAGGAACGAAAAAGTATCGTTCGTCTCCCTCTACGCATTACATCGAATCCAAGGGTCATTCAATTACAAGCACAAGGCACGGGTGTGGTCACACGAATCAGGTTCGACCCACCAACGGTACTCGTTGGTCCATCTCTGCCATTCGCACCATCTGCTCCAACACCATTCGTCATTCACAATCTCTCCGATCGTTCCATCGAGTTATATAGCTTAGATTTTGATCAACAATTCCATCGTGAGGAGGCGATCCTACGTGAGGATGAGAGCTTTGACACACAGCAGAAGGATTTCATGCCGCCCAATGCTGTGTTGATGCATCCAAGATTACCAGGTGAGGGACTCAATCAGGATGTCATCACTCGATGGAAGTTGAGAATGAAGAAGCGAAAGAGATTGGAGGAAGAAGCAAAGTCGAAATCGACTAGTGGTGATGAGAGTGTCAATGATACACTGGGTCTGATGGCTCCAGCCATGGATGCATCCCTCGCTGGCGACTCTGATATTTCCATCGATCTTGTCCGCAATATCTTAGTCGTTGGTGCTCCCTATGCGGGTAAGACAGTGTTTGCACGTGCCTTGGCGCCAAAGCTTGACCTTCAGCCTCATCAAGTCATCTCCATCGACTCGGCTGTGCGATACTTCTTTGAGCTTCAAGAGAAGGAAAATGAAGAGAAGGAAGTGTTGGCGAATAAAGAGAAGGAGTATAGCAAGGAAGCAGAAAAACTCACAAAGAAATTGTCGAAGGAGAAGCGCAATGGACAGCCACTGAGTGAGAATGAGATTCAAGCAGGCATCATCGCGGAGCTTGGCCCACTCAACTTGGAGAGTACACTCAAAGTGACGGATGCTGAGCGTGAGTTGGCAGTGAACGTGCGTGAACTCATCGTCGCTGCTCGTGCGCGGATTCATCAAGAGCAACAGGAGGCATTATTGGCGGCGAAACAAGCAGCCAAGATGAAGGGATCGCAGAAGCTCAAATCTCCCCCATCCTCCTCATCCAATGCACTCGCATCACCATCCACAGCGGAGTCTGGTCGCAACTCTCCGGCGACTGCTGGCCCGTCGCGTAGCAAGCGTGGAAGCACAGCAGCATTGCATTCAACCGGCCCAACTCTGTTCGAGCCGGATGCTGAACTACTCGAGTATATGCATGCGAACTCATTCTTTGATCTACGTGGTCAGAAGGGATTATTGAGTGAAGAGATGTTGAGTGAATTATTGTGCCGATTCATTCTCATTCGTGGTGGTGAGGTCTTCAAAACAGGTGTCATCATCGATGGTGTGGACTCATGCTTCACCACTGACCCAGCAGCAGGTGCAAGAGTCGTACGCTCGGCATTCGACCTCATGTCGCGTGTGCCACCAACCAATGCCGATGGTACACCTGCTACTGCAACCCGTGACAATAATCTCCATGTACTCGTATTGGATGTTGAGCGTGATGTTGCTCGTGCACGTCAAGACTCAGCCCGCTCTCAAGCTCATCTGCTTGTCGATGATGAGTCACTCACTGCCGCACTCAAGAAATTCAAGCTCCTCGCTGCAAAGGACATGGAGAAGCTTGGTGAGGGCAACAAGAAGGCGGAGTATGAGCGTCAATTGGATCTCTATCAAAGACGACGTGAAGCAGAATTGATGCTCTACCAAATTGATCATGTCGATCCAACACGATTCGACACGTATTGGAAAGGAACGGACAGTACAACCACCGTCATGCGCATTCCAACGGCAGGAGCAGCGACGGCAACAGCGAAGGATGGGCAGGATGAGGAGAAGACGGAGTTGGATGAAACAACGGCAGATTTCCCATCTATGGAATCTGTCACCGTGCCCATGGTCGATCCTCTCGCTGATGTCCTTGCTGCACTCGATGTTCCATCTTTCCCACCCGCATATGCTCAACCACCCATTCCACTGCCACCAGATGTCGCTGCACAAGCCGAAGCAGCAGAGGAGTCACGTGCTGAAGTAGAGGATGCTGCAGCGAGGGCAGAGAGGGAGGAGGCTGAGACACGTGCACGTGAGGAAGAGGAGGCAACGAAAGGAAAGGGTAAGGGCCGACCCAAGAGTCGACCATCTGCAACACCATCCTCGGACAGACGTGGCAGCTCATCGGATGGCCGGCCTCGGAGCGCAACGAAACATGACGCCGAGGCGTCTCTCCCTCCTGTTCCAGTTCCTGCCTTCATGAAGCCAGGTGTATTGGATGGTCATCCGATGCGCGTGAGCTCCGTGCCGGGCAGTGGACTCTGCTCCGTCAAGTTCTTAAAACTTCGTCGTTTCGAATCGTCGAATGATCGCTACGCCACTCTCAACCGTCTGCTCGCCACTTGTCTGCCGTGGATTGAAGAGATGTTCCGTATTGAGTTCGATGCACGCTCAGCGGATCCCACGTGGATCCCTCCACCCAAGACATGGCAAATTGTCAGAAGACCAGCAGCAATCAAACAGAGGGAAGGAAATGAAGAGACAAATATCATACCGGGAAGGAGACATAGACGATGCACTGGATTGCAACTGGTTGATCCTGTATTAGAGGAGCAAAGACGCAAGGCACGTGAGATTGTTGATGCAGCAGCAGCCAAAGCAGCACAAGAGGCAGCAGCGGCGGCAGCACTCGAAGAAGAGAACAAGGCAGGACGGGGCAAGAAAGGCAAGGCGACAGCCAACAAACGCTCGTCTGACGCAGATCTCTCATCCACTCGACCCAGTGGTGGAAAAGATGATGGATCGTCCGGACAGGGTGGTCCAGAGATCGATGCGGAATCTCTCGCTGAGGCTCAGCGTATCTTGGCCACTCCTGTTCGTGTTCCGACACGTTGGCAGATGGCTCCTCGCTCCTCACTCACCCTGTACATTTCCTTCGCCTCTCCATCTGTTGGCACCTTCCCCGGTAGCCTGGGCTTTGAGATCGTGGGCGTGCCAAATGAATTTGAGATGAACGTTGAATCACGCGTGGATGTGCCCTCCATCGTCACCGAACCGAGAAATGTATTCATGAACCGTGTGAAGAGTAGTAAGCATGCAGCAGCGGCAGGTATCACATTGAAACGTGTGTGGATACCGAATGAAGGAGTTTTCGACTTTGGACCATTGCTGATGGGTAAGGACCCTAACTTCCGATATGCACCAGCTGGCTCCACTCTCATGCCGGCACCAACCAATGGACTCGTCAACAATGCCTCTGGCTCACAGCTCACACTGAGTGCTGGTCCAGATGCAGGTGGCTTGGTGAACTTGGTCCCACAGTCAGCCCGTAGGAGTCATGGTGAGACGTGGCGTATCACGAATGCCGGTACCTTCCCTGCCAAGGTTGATTTGACCTTCCTCAACAATGTCGATTCCAATCGTGCGATGAGGGAGGCTGCAGCAGCGGCATCTGGTTCAAGCAGTGTGCCGACGTCACCAACTGCAACTGATGGCCGCGTGTCTAAGAGTGGTGCGGGCCGTCGTCGTGCTGCCAATGATGATCGTTCTCCATCACCCTCATCTCAACGTGCAAGCTCACCTGGCCCACAAGACAAGCCAGGCGACGGCAAGAAAGGTGGCAAGTCGAGTGCCGCAGCGAGTGCAGCCGCAGCCAAGGCAGCGTTGGCCGCTGAGAAGGTCCGTGAGCAGGATCGTGCAGAGGAAGAGAAGCGTTGGGAGAGTCTGAGATCGAAGTCCGTCTTCTGGGTTGAGCCATGCAACTTTGAGTTGGGGGTCGATGAGAGTCGGGATATCACTGTATGGGCATTCCCACAGGCACCAGTCGTCGTGCAGGATACATTGGTGGCAACTGTGAGGGATAATCCCGTGCCTGTCCTCTTCCCTGTTCGATGTCTGGGTGCCAAACCCTCTGTTGCCATTAGTCGCAATGAAGTCGTATTTGATCGATTATTGCTCAATCAAGTATCCGAGCAGTATATTGATATTTGGAATGATTCTCCCCTCCCACTTGCATGGCAGCTGACAGGATTGGATGGTTTACCAAGTGATGGTGTCATGCAAGTTGGTCCACAGACTTGTGGTATCCTCAGCCCGAACTCCACACCTGTTCGTATCTTCTTCCGCTTCAGTCCTCGTGATGAGCGGCGTCTGTCCGTTGCATTGTGTGTGGAGGTGAGGGATGTTGAAGGCTTCCTCGGCGTTGTCGATCGTCACACTGTTCAATTGAAGTGTGAGAGCTATCAGAATAAGGCAAGGATTGAATTTGGCACACAGGCGCCAACAACAGAGAAGGAGACGAAAGCATCCATTGCAGCAGCGAAGGAGGCAGCGGCAGCAAAGGCAAGAGAAGCAGCAGCAAGTGGCACGAGCTCAACCGGTGAACTCCTCTTCCCACTCATGCGGGTTCATGATGTACATGAGCAGCGCTTCAGTGTCATCAATGATGGCTCCTATGAGGTTCGTTACAAGGTTGTTCCAATGCGCAGTGCCGTCTCATCCGGCCTCTCCAAGCTCTTCACTCTCACTCCTGCTGAAGGCATCGTTGCTCCCGGTGCACGTTCAGATGTCGTCGTCACCTTCCATCCGGATCGTGAAGTCAATGTCAACAAGGATACTCAGATTCTATTTAAGGTGCAACTATTCGAGAGTGGATTCGATGAAGGGAAGGATCTCAATGCCTCAACCATGTCACTCACTGCTGAAGCAACGAAGAAGATTGATGTACCCATCACGGCACATGCTGTCTATAGTCGATTCCATCTGTTGCCGTCGCATGGCATTACATTCGGCCCCATTGAGACGGGAGTGACAGCTCGACGCACATTAAAATTATTTAATGATGGCTCATTCGACTTTGAATTCCGCTTCTATCCCCTCAATGCATCTCATCCGTATGCGCGCCCAACCGTACTGGCAAGGTTGGAAGAGATGGCCAAGGCAGAGGCAGCGAAGGCGAGCTCAAACAAGAAGGGCTCAGCATCATTGATCTCCACATTATCACGATTTGGCTCACAGACTGTTGCGAGTGGCAGCGATAAGAAGAAATCACTCATCACACCACGTGATCGCGCCACTACACCACTCGCAAGTAACCGTAGTCTATCTGGTGACAAGACGACGGATCGTGATGGAAAGAAGGGCACAGCTGCAGGCAAGAGTGCTGCATCATCCAATGCCGCCCGTGGTAAGGGCGGCCGTGCTCAAGCTGGCGATGGCAGCATTCCTGAGCCTCCATCGGATCTCGAACTTGGTGTGTTCAACCTCTCTCCTGTATGTGGCCTCGTACCTGCTGGCCAAAGCATCGATATTGATGTGTCGATGTTGGCTGAGATTGCTGGCGTACATTTGGAAGCATTGGAGTTGGAGATTTCCAATCAGGATCCAGCTACCTTACCACCACCTGCATTCGATGGCAGTCCGGTACTCACACGTGTCGAATTGAGCGGTGAGTCCTGTGCGCCGGGCATTGATGTCAGCGATGTTGATGCGATATTCGAAGAGCAGGAAGTGAGGGATTCATTGGAGCGCCGACCACGCGATCGAAATTTCTTTGCAAAGGAAGAGAAAGTTTTCGTCTTTGCACCGGTCATTGCGAGTGCCTCTGCAGCAATGAATGGCAGTGTTGCAGCTGGTGGCGATACCAAGTCTCCACGCGCGCCAAGTGCTCCAACCACACCTGGCCGAGCCAATCGCAGTCTGTCATCATCGAGAAAAGGAGCGGCTGCTGCCTCACCTTCTCCATCTGATGGCTCGAAGGATGGTAGTGTGAGCGCACCATCTCTCATGACTGAAGCACGTGTTGAACGATTCCGTATCGCCAACCCATTCAAAGTATCGGCCACGGTTCATTGTCAGCTGTCTTCATCACCAACTGGATTAGTCATCGCACAGGCAGCAGTGGTCGATAAGAAGGCAAAAGGAGGCAAGAATGCCGCTGGTGGTGCCACACCTGCTGCTGGTGCTGACAACAAGAAGGGCAATGCATCTGCAAAGGGTGATAAGTCATCTGAATCCTCTGGCCCCGTCACTGCCTTCAGTCTCGATCAAAGCACACTCGTCATTCCTCCACGTGAGCATCGCTATGTGAGTGTGCGATTCCAACCTCCGGCATTGGCCAGTTACAATGCATACTTCGAAGCAGTCGTTGAAGGTGGCGCTGACCCAATGACGCGCTGTCTTTCATTCGAAGTGAGAGGTGAAGGCACATTGCCCGCATTGAACGTCATGGCACCAACGAGCAGGGATGAAGAGAGTAATGACTATGTCATTGACTTCAATCGACTGCTATGCACTCCATCTCAAGGGATGGCACAAGAGAGTAGAAGCGTTGTATTGAGGAATGATGGATTAGTGCCCGCTACTGCACGATTTGATCTGTTGACACGTTCCGCACCAGGTCAGCCACTGGTTCCTGTGACAGGTGGCTATGGTTCACCATTCGGCTTCAGTGGCCGTGGTCGCATGGTGACGGTCGCTCCAGGTGGTGCCACCACGTTCACTGCATCATTTACTCCTCCCACACTCGGATTCTTCAGTGGTGAGCTACGGATGAGCATCGTCAGTAATCCATTTGAAGGCATCACATTCCAGCTGAAGGGAGAGGCATACTCGCAGGATGTGACGATGGAATGCGATGAAGTCGAAGTTGTACCACTCATACCTGTTGCAGGTGAAGACACCAGTGTACAGAAGAAGGAGAAAGGGAAGGACAAGGAGAAGGATGGATCAAGCTCTGATGCCAATAATGTCATCCTCGTCTCTCAGCTCACTTTCCCTGACACCTCCATCGGTCAATCCGTCTCACATGTCTTGACTCTGACCAATCATGGTGATGTGCCGTATCGATTTGCGTGGAGCGCACCAACACCATCAGCCAGTGTTGGAGGGCGTGCAGCTGAGGCAGCTGCAGGCGTTGGAAAGCGCAGCAGGAAGGATAAGGCAACCGCATCAGCATCTGATGACCTTGCGTCACAGACGGGTGGCACAGCTGGCATTGTGGATTCTGCTGATCCATCACAGCCAGATTTCATCTTCACTCCATCCATCGGTCACATTGCTCCACACAGCAGCAAGCGTATCACTCTCACCTTCCGCTCCCCTGTCGTTCGTCAATATGTTCAAGCTCTGACTCAATGCGCCTTACAACGAATTCGTTACTTGAGTCCAGAGCAGGTTGCAGCGAAGGCGGCTGCCACCACTGCACCAACAACGAAGGAGCGCGCATCAAGTGCAGAGAGGAGGAGAAAACAACAATCTTCGCAACAGCAATCCGTACAAGAGGAGGAGAAGCGTGATGAGAGTGTTGAACCATCCACTCCTTATGTTCCTGACAACACGGACTGGGACAACTCCCAACAGATCGTTCGTTGGGTGACAGAGGAGGAGGCAGCAGCGCATGCTGCAGCACAGGCACAGGCTGCTGCACGTGCACGTGGCGAGGCTGAAGGCAAGGGAGTAACTGCTAAGGGAAAGTCGAAGGAGCGTTCATCGAAGGGTAGCAAGGAGGTGAAATCGCCTGAGCCTGAGGCGATCGCTGTTTCAGTCAACATCAACCCGTCAGAGAAGCGTCTGGTACAGCTAACGGAGGTTGCGCCGGAGCCAACTTACGAATTGGTCGATCCACCCGTTGTGCCAGAGAATGCTCATGGCAACAAGAAGGGCAAGGCCAGTGCCACTGCATCCAGCACGAATGATGGCAGTGAGTCTGCGCGTGGTCCTGGCTCACCTGCCTCAACTGTCATCTCCAACCTTGATCTTCGTTTGAATGCCGTCTGTGATCTCAGTCGGTATGAGCTTTCCTTACCTGCGGGCAATGCCGTCAACTTCAGGCCAACATTCATGTATCAGACGCGCGTATTCAACTTCACCATGTCCAACCCGGGACGAACCAAGTTCCAATATGACTGGAAGGCCGTTGCGAGACATGCAACGAAACCTGAAATGGAAGAAGAGGATGAAGATGAACAAGAAGAGGAGGAGATTGCGGCATTCACCATCGAGCCAAAATCAGGTTTCATTCCTCCAAACTCAACTGAAACATTCAAGCTCTCTTTCCATCCACTCGATTCACTACGATATGAAACCACCTTCATTTCGCAAGTGGACGATGAATCCGATGATGCATCAGCTCAAGCTCAGACACAGCAAGTGCCACCGAAGTTGATTGCACGCGGTCAAGCCTTGCGACCCAAGTGTCACTTCGAGCTTCAGACGAGTGATTACCTCAGTGCCAAGCGTCGTCCAGCCAACTTACCTGGCCCATTGGGCAAAGTTGGACCGTTGGATGCATCCGTGTGGAGAGTGGTGGAAGTCAACAGTGTTGGAGTGCGCGTCACAAACATCACCAAATTCTATGTCGTCAATCCAACGAATGTCAGCTATGCTTTCCAATGGATGAATGAGGACCCGGTGGAGTCTGTTGCCGCTGCAAGTAATGAAGGTGCAGTTGCTGGTAGCTCTTCTCCACCGTCCACCCCTCGCTCCTCCCCCTTGCTGAAGTCCCCATTCAAGTGTCTGACTCCTCGTGGTGTCATTGAATCTGGTCGCAAGTTCGAGATGAAGTTTAGTTACACTCCCGAGGTGGATACTCGTGCGGAAAGCTTCTGGAGATTTGTCATCCCGAAATTGGTTGAGGATGATGAACATGCAGCCAATAATCGACTGGAGGTTCCTCTGCTACTTGTAGGCAGCGTCAGTCAACCACGCATCGAGCTTGATCGTACCTTCCTCAACTTCCATGCACTCATCGTCGGTCGTTCCCATACTGAAACGATCTACTTGCGCAATGATGAGGGTATCCCCTCCAGCTTCCAGATTGATCGATCCACCTATGACCCTCCAGCTGACCCATCCAAGCAGGTTCTCATCGTCAGTCCGACGCATGCAACCATCCCACCGCACTCACAAATACCGATCGAGGTGACGTTGCGACCCATGGCAGAGCAGAGTTACAATTTCAATGTTCATTTCATCATCAAACGCAAGGCATCGAGATTGGCTGTCAACATCAAGGGTGAGGGATATGCACTTCGAACCAACATTCTGTTGGTGGATGCCAAGGAGGAGAAGGAAGGACCGGAGAGGAAGAAGGCACGACAAGCGAAGGAAGCTGAACAAGCGGCCGCTGCCGCTGCAGCTGCATCATCGGCAAGTGTTGCACCATCTCAACCATCTTCACGTGTTCAGACTGCGAGCAAGAAGGATAGACAGTCATCAGCCGCGCCTTCCCTGCCACTGCCAGCTGCGAGCCCATCAGCTTCATCAAGTGCCGCTCCTGTAGTCGGTGGTGAGAGTGATATTTCCCATCATGGTCTCGATCTGTCTGCTGCACGTGAGCTCGTCCCCTTGTCTCAACTTGCAGCTTCCGGTGCCTTGCTCACTGCCAGTGGTCAAGTGAATCATATTGACTTCGGCTTGGGCTCGACGCATGAACGACGAACGAAACATCTCATCTTGAGTAATGATGGGAAATTCCAAGTCGATTTCAGCTTTAATATGACACCGAACAAGCTATTCACCATCACGCCATCATCAGGACAGATACGAAAGGGCAATAAGATGATTGTCGACATTGTCGCCACCAGTCCCAATGAGCATACGATTGAGCGTCTCCCTGTGACTTTACACATTGGAGGCAGCAAGCAGTATACGTTCACCCTCTCTGGCACGACCAAGCATCCATTGTTGCATTTCTCCTCTCCATCGGTGGAGTTTGGTCAACATTTCGTCGTGGATCGTGCTGGATTGATTTCAGGCAGTATGCCGCCATTGATGACAACACTGCGCATAGCCAATCATGAGCGCATCAACAACATTGCAATCGATTTGAATTGGGTGAGAAAGGAATGGATGGATGTTGGTACACCGATGCTCAGCTCACCAACTGATCATGCGAAAGATGTGCCACCCACGACGGCAGGTGGATCATCGCCGACATCTCTCACACTCACCAGTGGCAGCACTGGTCAAAGCCAAGGAAGTGGTACTCCACCTGGCCAAGTCCACTCATTATCATTGGTGCTCGCCCCTGGATCATGGTTGGATCTTCCTCTCTTCTTCTCCCCATTGGCACGCGGCACCTTCCATGATGTCCTCAGCTTCGAGGTGAACAATGGTTTGTATTTCATTGACCTGCCCATCGGTGGTGTGGGCATTCCATTGAAGCTTGACTTGGAGGAGGAGGGACTCAAGTGTGTCGACTTTGGCACGGTTCGATCCGGCGCGATCGTCAAGAAGAGTGTGAGATTGATCAACAAATCGAAGAAGGCTGTTACATTCGCTCTGGATCAACCGATGGGATTCGGCCGATCCATGATGTCCGCATCCATGGGCGCCAATCAATCATTGAATGCTGTCACGTGTACACCGACGTTCGGCGAAGAGGTGACATTACGACCACGTGATGGATTGGATATTGTATTCACCTTCGCTCCTCAGGCCCGTTTGGCAGCATTCACATCCGAAGTGAACTTGCATCTGTACGGCATGGTGCGCCGTCTCGTGCTATTGACTGGTGCATGTTTGGGTGTGGGATGTCGTTTCGATTCGAATCGTCTGGATTTCGGTTCGATTGTTTCGGGCAGTACATTACGTCGTAGTGTCCTCCTTCAAAATATTGGTGATGTATCATGCCGATTCAAATTTGAGACCACGACATTGGGCGGCCACTACACCATCCGACCAGCCGAGGGATTGGTGCCAGCGACACATAATCAACCAATTGAAATCATCTTCCATCCAACGAAGATTGGAAGTGATAAGGAATTCATCAAGAAGGCCACATGTAAGATTGAAGATGATGTGCAGAGTCAGAGTGGTGTTGGTGGAGAGAGCAGTGGCAGCACGTTGAAGCTCCAACTGAGCGGCTGTTGTGATCCTCCACCAACCGATGGATTGACAGATGTTCGATTTGATGCACCAGTCCGTACTCATGCCAGTCAGACCATTACATTGGTCAACGATTCGAATATTCGTTGGAATTTGCGTCCATCCTTCCATGGTGCGCCATTCTGGAGCGGTGAGCCTCATGTGGAAGTACCGCCAGGTGGCCGAGCAAACTATACGATCCACTATCGACCATGGGCCATGACTGCCGAGCCAGAGAAGGTTGAGCCCGCACCAACAGGGAAGGGCAGGAAAGGATCGAATGAGAAGAAAGTACCTGGCCTGCCATCGAGTGGTAGCAGCGAGCGGCTGAGTAGGAAGGCCAGTCTCATCTCCTCCTCTGGATCATCGAAGTCGCTCGCTGCTGACTCTCGTCCATCCACACATGATGGTGCTGCACTCACTGGCACAGTGCGATCTCCGTCTGCACCGACCTCTCCATACAATCGTCCGAAGGTTCATGAAGGCAACTTGTTCTTCCCCTTACCTACTGGTACGGCTCTGAGCTATCGACTGATTGGATCGGCGTCATCCCCACCGCTTGAGGGTCAGATTGATACGACAACCCAGGCGAAGCGTGTTCATGTCATCTCATGTCCCATACGCAATTGGTTGGCAGAGTATCAGAGATTCAAGGTCATCATTGAACGAATCATGCCGACAGCTGCAGCTGGAAGTGGATCATCCTCAGCAGCACAGGGGGGAGCTCAGCCGCCACTCTGCTCACCGGATGATGCATCGACGTCGTTGAGCGGACCACCAACCATCGATGTACCCGGCCATCTGGAGCGTGTATACAAGCTGCACTTCTATGCATATAAGGAATGCATCACACATGCACGCGTCACCTTCCTCAATGAGAGCAGTGGTGAGAGTGTGACATATGAGGTCAAAGTGACGGCAAAGGATGTTTTCGTTGATGAATCAGCATTGGCACCGATGTCTGCCAGTGTACGACAACTCGTCACACAACAACTTCAGGTCAAGAATCCGCTCGATCATCCAGTCACCTTCAATAAGTTCATCTGTGCCAATCCTGCATTGAACGTGCCCGTTCCATTTACTCTTCCAGCCAAGTGTGAGGGCTTCTGTACTCTTCGCTTCCGTCCCATCTCCGCACACAAGGATGCACGACATGTCTTCTCATTGTTGAGTGATGAGTTGGGTGAGTTCCCATACGCTGTGACATTGTCAGCTGCAGGAGTCGGAACTGATCGCATCATGCGAATGGAAGCTGAATTGGGACAAGAAGTCACACAAACATTCCGCTTCGTCTCCTATGCCACCAAACCATCACTAGCCGCGACGAATCCATCTGGTCCTGGTTCCTCCTCGTCTGCTGCCTCCAATGCCTCTCCATCCATGATGGAGTATGAGTGTCGTATGGGTGGCAGTGAGTTCCGTGTGGAGCCGAGCCGCATTGCAGTGGCGTGGGCTGACCCCTTGGGCGATGGAATACCAGTCGCAGTAGAGGTCAAGTATGAACCAAGCAACCTCGGGGAGATTCGCGACCTGCTCACCATCGTGCCTGTCACACAAACTGGAGCAGGAGGGAAGGATACACAGAGCGCAACGGTTGCTGCATCAACCGCTGCATCCTCTGCCTCTGCGTCCTCCTCCGCCATGGCTGGCAGTGACAATGGTGGCTACACTTGTCTCCTCATCGGCAGTTGTCTTGCCCCCAAGCCTTCAGGTCCACTCATCGTCCCTTCATCTGGCACCGGTGCCAGTGTTCGGTTCAAGAATGTGTTGTCAAGCGCTGAGACCTTCCACTTCTCCGTTGAGAACTCAAACTTCACTCTGGCCAAGAGGAGTGAGAAGGTGCCACCCAAGACCACCATCGTTGTTCCAATCACATATAGGCCAGGTGCTGCTGCAGAGGATGCAGCAGCGCGTGATAGGAAGGGTAAGAGCAAGACCTCTGCAGGTGTGGGCAAGAAGAGAGGTGAGGACGGTAGTGGTGAGGGTGAGTCATCATCATCTGGCTCCAGCTCTGCACGCGCTGATCAATCGCCGCGTGCTGCATCCAATATTGGCAAGCTTACCATCACATGTGCTGCTGTGCCACAAGCTACATGGGTCACTTACCTGCAAGGTACAACAGAGAAGTAAACTCATTCTCAACAACTGCAAACAAACACGACAGTATTGACGCCATTTTTTCTAGTTCACATTGGGTTCCGCCTTTGTTTTGCGCCTGGCGGCGTGGCCTATTTTTTCCCATGGGCCCTTGTTATGCGTTCTTTTCCAATCAGCTTCTTGATCTGATTCACATACAGCCTATAATTGGAAACATTTTACCGTCTAGTCACGATCAATTCGTCAGTATTTAATTGCCAGGTCGAGTGACGAACACAAAAATAATAATTACCGAACGCCGTGACGAATTTTCTTGGAAATTATGCAGCATGTCGTGGAAGGCCGAAACTAGCGCTGCGCTGTGTATTGCTGCTGCAGTTTCAACAAAGCCCACTCGCAGTGAAGGAATCCAATTGTAATTGCGTGTCTTGCAATTGGGCTT
>Ga0256777_1000028_pt1 | contig 23868 bp, 1 predicted proteins | sample MC6MC0928MT_FD_186042 | JGI IMG/M metagenome (GOLD analysis project Ga0256777, IMG submission 186042) | Metatranscriptome of enriched soil aggregate microbial communities from Iowa State University, Ames, United States - MC6-MC0928-MT... | ecosystem: Environmental > Terrestrial > Soil >... | reverse complement strand
CAGCTTCCTCGTTGTCCGTGGTGAGTGAAATGAGTTGGTGGAAGTGGTTCCATTTTCGAGCCATTTTCGAGGGCTTAGATCTAGATTGGTTCGAAAACCTGCCTATGATCCACATAGCTGGTGCATGCATATAATTGGTTGCTTCACCGTACGCCTCCGATATCGATGCATATAATGGTTCATAGCAAACGTCGAGTAAGTGAGGAGCCGAACGGATCAAAATATCAATGAAACGCCATCGTGGATCTAGAATGCTTGTCGCTACACCGATTCTTGCCCTAGCATGGCGTGAGGCGGTTAGGTCAGTTGAGACTGGTTGATATGCACCAATGAACCTTTCTCTGTGTGGGCAGTATTTGGTAAGGCAAATCACCCCTCTTTCAGCGCTGCTCACACTCCAAGCCGAAGCGATATCGCCATTCGCAGCGCACTTTGCAGCGCACTTCTTCCCTTATATATTCGGCACCCTCGTCCGACTCGACCTCGAGCTCGCGCGGCTCTCACTTACATTTTCCCTTTCCTTTGCTTCTTCGTTCATTCGATTTCCTCCTTTTCTTTTTTGTTTGAATTTCACGCCCCTGAGCCACTTCACGTACACCGCTCCTTTTCCTTTCTCTTCGGATTCCTCGATCTCCTTCAGCACTTGCACTTATTCTCTATAGATGTGCGACCTCTGTCCTAAGCCTGCGTGTGTTAACGTTGTCTTCGCGATCGCTGAAGCAACATACACTTGACCATCTGCCTCGTTTTTTCGCCAGAGCCCTGCCCCCTGCTTCGATTCGTAGTGCGCTAGCCAACCTTCTGGATGCTGAATTCGCACGCAAGCCTAAGGCCGGATACTCATGATCATGATCAAGTTGGATTTGAAGCTGTTTGGAAAATGAAAATGATCATCAGATCATGAGCGTTGTAACTGATTGATGGATAACGCAACATGAAAGTATGAACAGCGCGAAAGCAAAGAGTCGGGGTTGCAAAGCATGCGCAATGTGGCATGTCAACAAAGAACGTGTCACATTCAAAAAAAAAGGCGGAGTGCGAGGCGCGTTTTTTTTGCAGATTTGAAGAAAAAGAAATATGATCAGTTGTCTAAGTGCGAGGATGGAGATCATCACTTGATGTGGTGTGTGCGTTGCTGCTGCCCTCGTTATTGTCCTTGTCGTTGTGTGTTGGAGGGCGTTGCAGCTGGTGAGACTGAAGTGAATGCAGCCGCCTCTTGCACCATGCTTGATGTGAGTTTGAATCGTCGTGTATACGTACGATGAACACTTCCACTCACATTGCTGCCACTGACGGACAGTGGAGAAGCGACACTGCCAGTGCTGCGAGCGCCTGTTGGACTACGGATAGAAGCAGGAGAGGGTGTTGTTGCTGCTGCTGCTGCTGCATTCTGAGTATCACGTGAGGCGGGAGCTGATGGTGTTGGTAGATGAACACGAATGTCACCGATGGGTGCAGCTGGAGAGGAGGATGGGGGCAGTGATTGAGATGGGGTGAACAAAGGAGATGACGGAGAAGTTGCGTCCAGACCAGCAGCACCGGCAGCAGAAGCAGCAGCAGATGGTGCAGATGGAGATGCGATCATCTTGGATTGTTGCTGGCCGACTGGTCGAGATGGTGTTGTCATCATCTCGATTCCAGTCTCCTCGTGTGATGGTGAAAGCTCTGCGATCGTTCCAGTCGTTTCCGTTTCAGTTCCGGTTCCAGTTTCAGCAACAGTTTCAGTTCCAGTTCCAGTGACACTGGCCATGGGTGGTGCATGAATCTGTACTTGAAGTTTTGGAGCGGTTGCACGAGGCATCATGGCCGTCTGCTGCTCATGCCCATGTCCATACCCATACCCATCATCGAGTTCAGTCGGTAGGGTTGGTGGCTCATTCGTTCCTCCATGCATGGGTAAGGGACGAAGCGATCGTAGTGGGATCCGAGTCAGACGTCGAACCGAATGCGTCGGCGACGAATCTCCACCACTTCCACCTCCTCCCCCACTCTTTCGCACTGTTGCTGATGCGGATGATGGGTCGGAATCAGTGGATGCATTCTTGCTACTCCTACTGGAATTGTGTCCACTTCCATGCTGCTCACTCTCACTGGTACTCTCAGCCACATGCTCTGGTCGACTATCCGACTCACCACCTTCACTGGATTGCTCGCCACCTTGGCTACTTTCCTCGTCTAACTTCTTGCGGCCTTCATCCTTATGCTTGATCCATCTGAGGGCCAATGCTAATAGAATGAGTAGTGGAACACCTCCAGCCATGGCTGCGATGAACAGTGTCAAATTGTCCCCCTCGAGGAATGGTGCGGCACTTTCTGCTTCGCCTGGGTCTGGCCCCGTACTGTTCAACTCGTCTCCACTGGTCCCACCACTGCTACTATCTTTGGATCCACCATCGTCGGGCACGTCGCATGTGGGACGATACAATCCATCCTCGCAGATGGTGGCCGGGAAGTAGTTCGCCAGAGTGAAGGTGGTGGTCGCCGTCGAGGCTGCAGCTGCACCGGTCAACAAGGATTCACGACTCAGCCGACTGGAGCTATTCATGGATTGTGCGTAGAGATCGGCATAGATGACTTGGGGTAACGTGTCAGCTGTATTGGATGAGGGTAGGATATAGAAGAGGAAGGTGAGCATGACCGTCTCAGTTGATCCATCCGTCTCCGGTGCTTGCATGCTGGATGCAACATAGAATCGAGAGACAGGGATACCCGTTGCATTGGACAGCTCTCCAATGAACACATCATGCAGATCCGATGGGATGGCTGAAGGAGCCAAGTGTGAGACCAACGTCGCATTCACCGCCCACGATTGATAGGATGGATAGGGCAACGATGAGTTATCCGGTGGAGGACCGTCTAATGGCCCATAGCAACTTGCACACACCCCATCACCATCTGGATCAGACATATCAGATGAGCCTGTACTACTGCTACTACTACTACTGCTCGTATCCATCCCATCCATTCCTGTCGATGTCTGGGGCAACAATCCTGAACCATCGTCCCATGCCACTGCAGCCACCGTCAGGCCATCCCGACCATAAACCAAACAGTCCACATAGGAAGTCGTCGACGCTGGTGTTGCCGGGCTGGGCGTGGTTGAGGAGGGATAACGTGTGTAGAGATAGGAGGAGGCCCATGGATCCGTACTATTGTACCACATGGACGCACCACTATCCCACACGACACATAAAGGTACACATGGAGAGGAACAATCATTGGTTGAGTAGGAGAGGGAATAGACGATTGGATCGGAGACACTTGATGAGACACCAGCTGATACAGGCACAGATAAGGTTCCCATGTTGCTGTTGTTATCTGTGTCATCATCAGTCTGCGCCAGAATCCGTCGACTGCTCATCATGCCTGTAAGGAGTCGAACAGGTGGTTGGTTGCGTGACCATGTGGGTGGAATCATTTGCGAATAGGTCACTTGTGTATCAACCAGCATCGCGTTGTCCACGGAGCTGCTGGCTCCGACTTGCATGAGTTGCGGCTGCACCTGTGGTTGCTCCTGCTCAACTTGCACCAGATGCATCGGTACCTTTTGCATGGCTTGTGTCGTTGGGTAGGCACTGAATGCATATGGATAAGTGACACTGCTTCCATCATCGAATGTGATGTGTTGGGTACGTGGATCCGTGTTCAACGTTCGATGGATCGCTGAGGGCAGTAAGCAATCGGGCAGTGAGATGGATGAACCAGCACCGACCAATAGACCGAGACTACTATGCAGATCCAATGCTTGTTGCAACAGAGAGTCATAGGTGCTGGAGACGAGTGGTGCAGCGGTGTTCAACTGGATGCTACTGAGATCGATGCTGCTGTAACTACTAAGGAGTCGGCGACGCGCGGTGCTCGCCTGTTGTTGCTGCTGCGCGACCATCGCTGCTGAGTATGTGGCATTGGCCTGATGATGCATGTGCATGGTGGATACAATCGCTCTCACCGTCTCTCTCAACACCTCGGCTTGTGCCTCCTTGCATGGTGTCACCAGTGTCGTCATCTGACACATCGTTTGAACTTGTTCAAGTGCCTGGCTGATCACGCCGTGGCAGAGGTTCAACAATCGTGCAGCCAACGAAGTGGATAATGGGTCGGAGGCATCGATCGATTGGTAGAGTGCAGGATTCGATGCCAAATGATGACACAGAGACAATGGTTGGATAGTGGTGGAATCACCATAGAAGGATGCACCAGAAGAGGCGGCGGAGGAAGGTGACGATGAACTTGAAGATAGTGCAGCCAAGTATGGCTCAACTGCATCAAGAATGTTTCGTACAGTTGTGACCGCTGCTGCTGCAGTCGTCACAGGTGGTATCGATGGATCATTTCCACTCATGAGTGATCGTGTACTCAATGATTGCGTGAGTGGCGGGATCCAGATGGTTTCCGGCGAGAAGAGTGGAGTACGCTCTGTCGTGCATCGAGGAGGGTCCGGGTGTCGAACATTGGACACAGTGGACACTACACTGCTACTGGCAGTGGTCGTGGACAGGTTCGCGACGAGTATGGCGACTTCTTTCGCTCGTGCATTGGCATAGGAGATGAGTTGAGCAACTGCTCCAGTCGTATTGGCAAGCTCCTCGCGCACATGGAGTGAATCCCCGAGTGAGATGAGGCCAGACAAGGACAGCGTGGAGAATGCATCTCCAGCTGGAGGCAATACGGATAACACCTTACTGACCCGTGTCTGTGATCCCAGTTGATCGGTGATGGTGAGTGTGAGTGTGATGGCATGTGCTGCACCAACTCCACTGATCGAGATGGTATCTTCCTCCGCTGGACTTCCGGGCAACTTCCCAAATGGAATGTTCGTGGTATCCAATGTGCTGCTGGCTTGGGCACCGGACTCACCGGCTGTGATCGAATACGAATAGTACAACACTCCTCCTGCTCCATTCGCTGCATGCCATCCTTGGGCGGACACTTTGAAGACGGTGAGATCCGCCACGCCTGTTGAGGGTGAGACTGAAAGTGAGCCACCGGATGGAGGACAGCGCACATGCACACTCACTTCAGCGAACGAATGAGAGGCAGATGAGGACATGGAGACAGATGCGGGCCAGACACTCAGACGGAAAGTGAGCAACGCACATGGAGGGAAGAGTGCGGAGCCATACAATGATGAATGCACTCCATCATCATCGACTTCGTTCGGTGCATTGATACCCAAGATCGGAGTCTGAACACCATGTGTCACGTCGGAGTCACTGAAGATGGACGAGAAATCTCCACCCTCTGAACCTTGCAAACTCCATCGATACACATATGCATTCGACGATGCAGATGGATCGATGCTGCTGCCATTGGGTAGGATGAAGGATGACTCGATTCGAAGATGATCGGACACATCCAACAATGAAGTGGATGGATGAAGTTGCAACTGTGGCACAGTCTCTGTCTCCTTCTCCTCTGTGCTCTCACTACCACTCTCACTGGTTTCACTCACCAATAGATGTACGATGGTCGCTGGTGTCCACTCCTCCTCACTACCATTGACCAGTCGAACCATTGCACTCCACACATACTCTCCAGGCACAAGTGTGCCAGATGGAAGACGTAGATCCTTGTTGCTGGAAGAGGGATCAGTGAGTGGGGTGGCAACGGGCAGCTTCGATGTTGCATTGAAGCAGTATGCAGTCGTCGTAGTGACAACATCGGATGTCGCATCGCTACCAATGGCTGTGTCGCCATCGTCGTCCGTCACCGCATCCACTGGTCGACAAGCCCATTGAAGTGGGAGATGCACACCGGATCGCAACAGAGACCTCATCTGTGCACTGGCCATGAATGGAAGCATGCCTGTTGAAGAGGGTGTCAGATGCATGTACAACACACTTGGAGGTAAGGCTGCATCTGCACTGAGTGTGTGCAGCGTATAGACGAGAGTAGCCTGGCTGCTCATCTGATACACAAATGCTGCAATGAGTGTGACTGTGTACGTCTTATCAGGTTGCAACAGACCTGGTTCGATGAGGATGGATGCAGTGCGACTTTGTCGTTGCAACATGATTGGACCCGCTTGATCTCCCTGTTGCACTTTCCATGCAAAGCGCAGCTGTTGTTGTCCTGGAGGCAAGGTGAGTGTACATGCTGCATCAGTCGGCGTCGAAGCATGTGCAATGAGATGGATCGGAGCAGCAAAGCTCACTGTTGCATGGATGGGTGTGGTGGGGAAGAGCAATGGAACTGGAGTGGAGATCGGAGCAACATCCACAGAAGTCCAGCTTATCTCCGATCGAAGTCCATTGGGCGTATGGATGGATACGGAGAATGTATACGTGGCACCTGCACGAAGATGACCAGCTGGAATGACCAAATGGTCACTTGAACGAATCAGACTTCTCATGCTGCTCTCATCCAACACACGACCAGTACCATTGTTTGCAAACTCGATGGCAGCATACAATAGATCAATCGTATCATTGCCTGATCCATCCGTTGCACTCCATTCATACAGAACTTGATCAGGTTGGATTGTTGCAGGAAGATTGGTGAGCCGAGTCGCAAGAGTGAGTGAGGCACATGCACTGGTGGATGAGGGTGCTTGCAACAGGACTGATGGTCGCATCTCATGTAAAGGTGCCAGTAATGGTACACTTCCTTCAGTCGTGAATGTTAATGCATCACGACATCGTCGAACGATGGTTGAGGCCGGGTTGAGATTGATGATGGATCCCACTGCAAGTGTTGCACCCAGCCCAAGCTTGATGGTGAGTGTCTCCGAAGACGATTGGAAACAACGCGTGCTGGACTCCAGGTTGGCAGACGAAGCCAACATGGCCAGTGTCGTCGCATCCACATATAATGCACAATCATTGAGATCTGCATTCGAGGCGATGAGAGAAAATGGATAGACCAATTTGATGGCTGCATCAAATCGAAGTGTCACACTACCCAAATCATCACTCCATTGTGCACTGAGGAGTTTGGGAGAGGGTGCATGCATACATGCTGGGATCATGGAGTAGCGTGCAGTGGCGATGAGTGACATGGCTCCATCGATGCCACTACCCAAATCATCCACCATCACATGGAAAAGGATGGGATCACGTGCATCCACATCCAATCCGACATCACGGAAACGGACATACTGTGATAAGTACTTTTGTACCAGTCCATACTCACCATACAACGAGAGTCGAGAGGAGGAGTAGGCTGGTGAAGGGATGTTGCATGAGAGCCCATTCGTCGGCAATGCTTGTGGCAATGTAAACACAGGCCGAATAGCATTGATCGGTGTGATGGTCATCGAGATGATGGTCGACATGAAGTTGTCCGCATCAGATATCTTCAATCCGGACAGTTTCACACCATCTTCATTCAACACATCATAGACGGGTGCAACACTGGGCAGGATGATCTTCGGACGACGGTTGACATGATCCACACGGAAAGGGTAGAGGACGTACTCCGCGGGGAATGGGGTGGCCGAATGACTCACATCTGAGATACTGACGGATACTTGATCGATGCCATAGAAACCCTCACCTGGGGTATACGTCATAGCTAAAAGTGGATTGATGGTTGGATCCGTACTAGTGAAGGCAGCATACGGTACAGTGATCGTGAAGGAATTGAGTCGAGCCATCGAAGGTAATCCATCGACTTCGGGATTGCGTCCAGGATACCATGGATAAGCCAATCGGCCATTGAATGCACGCACAGTCATCGAAGCGACATGATCAGTTGGGTAGGATGCATCCGGATTGGTACGGAATCCTAATGCATAGTAGTCAACGACCGTACTATTGACGATGGGGACCGATGTGAATGGCAGGAGATGTGGCTGAGATGGTGGTTGACTGGCCCATGCACCCAACAAGATCTGTGTGCGAGCTGATTCACTTTCATCACGTAAATCCGCACTGCGCCCATCCTGACTAAGCAGAGATCCAATGATGCGTGCACTGAATGATCCAATGACTGGTGCATGGTTGACACTATCTGGTGCATCCAATGGTCCAATCGTGATGGTAAGTGTTCGTCCATCCGTACTCCATGCACCTGAATACGTCGCTGGAATCGGCTGGTTGAATTGAATGAGTGCACCAATCTCAGCTTGGGTCGCCACACTCGGTGTATTGGTTGGTTGATCAAATGTGGCCACGATGGTGCATCCCGGTGCGAAGCGGGTGTTCGAACCAGTGGGATCACTGGCAACCAAACTGAGGAATCGAACGGGAGCGGAGGGAACAGAGATCAGAGAGGCCAATGAGGATGAATTACTCCATCCAACACGATTACGAATGCGCATATTGATTTCATACAACTCTCCACCAGATAGGTCGGTGAGTGTGTAGATGAATGAAGGAGCATAATTCACAAGTTTCGCCATGCTTCCTCCCGCTTCATTGACGGCCTGCTGACTCCATCGAATGGCATCCGTCATGAGGATGGTATGTTCGACTGAATGCGACGAGGTTGTCGTCGATTGTGCAGTGAAGGTAACTGCCTCGATGTCTGCACCACCATCACCAATGAATGGCGCACTATTGTTCCATACGACATAGATCTTTCCTTTCGAGCCTGGTTTGACGACACCCATCTGCAATAGATGAGGTGACAATGCTGTGGTGGATGCATGAACAATGGAGCTCAAGCCACTTGAACCAGCTGCACTTGATGCCGTCAGACGGAATGCATAGACATTGCCTGGCGAGAGACCAGTGATCTTGGTGTTGATCGGCTGGGCTGGAATGGCAGCCAAGTTGGTCTCATCGGTGTTCGGCATGGGAATGTTGGAGACAGCCACATTCCATGCTCCATTCGTCTGTGTCTGAGTCTGTCCGATACGACCACGTGATTGCATGTAGACCGTGAATTGGACACCAGAACAAGCAGCCACACCACACCATGGTACGATGGGCCATCGTAATGTGACACTGCTGCTGGTGACATCCTTGTTGGTTGTTGTGGGCCACAACAGTGTCGGTGTGGATGGAGGCAATTGTTGTGTGGAGAAAGTGTATTGAGTGGAGTTACTCCATGCACTCATACTTCCATTCACATCACGTATGGCACTGGATAATGAGAGTCGATACCATGTACCCGGCAACAGATCATGGAGTGGGACGGATGATGATGACGATGCTGCGCCCGCGTACATGAGACGCACACCCAAAGTTGACCAAGTCGTTGGTGGAGTGGTTGAACCGATGAGTGCAGGTTCAGGTGAGGAGGTGAGATAGAGTCGATAGAAGAGAGTGCTGCCAAATTCCATCGCTACATCATGTCTCCAACTACATGTCGTATTGTATGTTGGTGTCGCTGCAGGAAGATCAGGCTTGAAGAGTGTCATCGATCCCAGTGTGATATTGGATGCGGGTGGAGGAGTTGGTGGCAATGAACGAGTTCGTGTCACCAGGATCGGACTGTACGCTCCGAGCCCAGCTGTGGAAGATACACGTAGACGGAATGCATACTGTCTGTCTGCATCAAGTCCACCAACTACACTCATGACATCTTCATTCTGCCAAATTTGATGGAATGAAGATACATTCGTCACATTGTTGTTTGTACTCATCTCCAATGTATACATCACTGGATACCACTGACTTTGGACTTGTGTCGCCGCGTTCCAACCCAGGGTGATCGAAGTGGCTGATCGTGCGAGGACCTTGAGCTCTTCGACGGGGTTCGGTGGCTTCGCTGAGATACACTTCGAATAGAGCTGGGTGAAGGAGGTGGGAATGGATGGCTGGGTCAGCACACAGGTTTCGTAGAAGGACACATAGGATGCTGCACATGAGGAACTACATGTGGAGGGAAGTTCCATGACAGTCAACATATCTTGTGTCAGGTCACTTCCACTCAATGTCACCCCACAAGTTTGCATCATATTGGAGATCATGTTGAAATCACATCGACCACAAAGTTGGGCGGAGTTGAGTGCATCCAAGGTATGTTGCACCACAGGTTGTTGACGATAGAATGGAGTGTCGGAACATTGACTGACGAGTGATGGCAAGTATCGTGCACACGATAATGGGCAATATGTTGGAGTTGGAGTTGAAGTTGGTGTTGGTCCCTGGCTCTGATCCAACAGTGCCCGTCCACCAAAACACACCATTGTTTCCAGACTGCGATTCGTTCCAATCGCGGAACACTCAGCACCACATGCCACAGTCAATCCCGGAACCGGTGTGGGCTCCGTCGAGAATTCATCTCGACGTGCCCAGCTACTTGAGAATGGTGCTTGTGCATGAGTGTTGACATAGGCTGTTGGATGGATGGAAGTGATGGACTCATCAATCATCCATGAAGGTGGATCCGTCTGGACTGTTGGGATATCATAGAAAAAATGAACGGTCTTCGGAATGCCACCACTTGTCACAGTAGCAAATTGATAATGGGGCCGTCCATTGTTTGGCTTCGATGCCGAATACAAACCAGTTCGATACGCTTCATCCGAACGGAATCCACTGATGAATAATTTGCTTGAACCTTTGCAGGTTGGAAGCACCATTGGACCAGCCATGATCAACACCGTGGATGGGATGGCGAATTGAGCTGAGATACTACTGACATCACCAACCATCGAATAGGCGGTCAGATTCAATGGTATCAATTGTGGATCGATGGTATAATCTGGAGCTTGATACGTGATCTCCAACGCACTCATCGAATCTTTTTGCCAAGATAACATGCGACTCTCCATCATGTCAATCTTGCCCAGCGACATTCCATTCGATGAAGGCACACGAATGAGCAACCTCGTATCTTCCGTTGTTGAGGCGGTCGGTTGAATCGACAAGGTCAAACTTCCAAATGCATACACAGTCAAATTGGTATTAGTTGGATCATTCTTGGCAGTGACACTGAATGTTGCCTGTGGAAGGACGGAGAGCGCCAATGGTGAATGCGGCACATGGAAGTATCTGGCCGCCAAGCCATTGCCACTGGACACCCATGCAGAGATCTGGATTGGACGAGGAACAGATCCAGCAGGTAAGGGAGGAGCTTGAACCTTGAAGGTGAGAGTGTTATCTGACTTGGAGCTCACGACTAATTGTGGTGGTGAGAATGTACAACTTGGTACATCACAACTGAGACGAATATCGAATGGGTAGGTATCGAGTGGTGCTTGTGTGGCGGGGTCATCAATCTCCACAGTGATACTTGTCGATTCTTGTGCAGCATACACTGTCGATGGTACATTATTGAATAGGATCGGGGCCAAGAATGTCAGATTCGTATCCGCAGGAGCGTCGAATGCCCCTGCACTATCTCCACCAATTGTACATCGCATCGCCGCAACCATTGGAATCGATGCCGGAGTGAACGTGACCTTCTGTACAACCGACCAGGTATCTCGCGTGAATTCCAACTGGTTCGGATCGAAGGAACCAGAGGACGATGAAAGCATCTCCATGCGGAAGGTGACACGATCCAAAGGCTGTCTGGATGGTTGAACCGTGAAGGCGATGGGAGCGGTCAGTACAGCACTGGTGGGTAACGACGTTCGTAATCCAGTGATGAACCAACTTCCCGCTGACAGGACCGGGATGTGCAACGAGGGTAGAACTGGGTCGAATAAAGAGACATCGTATCCGGAGAGACGGAAATCAAGTATGAGTGTACACACGGATCGACGTGCAGTCAATGTGACAGTTTGATGGAGGACTTGATCTTCCGTCCGAGTATCCGAGACCATGCTCGCAGCGAAGGTGACGATGGATTCGGAGAGTGTGGCACCAGCGATGGATGACTCCTCTCCAGCGATCAAGGTCGTCAGTGAGATAGAGATGGCAATACCACGTGGAGGCAAGGTAGTGGCTTCGAGATGGAGATCGAGTGACCCATCCGTGTAGAGTGATGCGGATGGTGAGGAGATGATGACACTGGCCAATGGGAGCACATGTAATGTTCGCACTGATAATGGCAGATAATGTGCCGCATCACTTCCTTCAATGGAGAAGGTGAAGGATACAGATTGTGGTTGTGCCGGTGCACGATATTGGAAGCTGAGTGGACGCAACGATGTCTCATCTGCAAGCATCTGCACGAATGGTGGATACAATGTACCCGTACCATTCGTATCCATGCTGATACGCACCATGCGATTGGCATTGGGAGGGGCAGCCAGTTGGAGGGAGATGGGTGCACTCAGCTCACCGGCATAGAGCGCACCGGGGAAATTCGAGAGCGTGATCGCCGCTTGAGGGAGGATGGCGAAGGAGATACTTGGGAGGGAGACATAGGAGCGGGAATCATCGAGCCATTTTCCGACGGGCTCAAAACCATCACCATTATCGAATACACCACTCAACGCAACGTTGACTGTAATGACATATGGCTCAGTCGGGATGCTTCCACTACTACTTTGAATACGGAATGTTTGTACATTTGCCGAATCTCTATCTTTATCATCGTATCGTTGTTCATTGTTATATCGATAGCCCTCCCATGTCAGCCATGACGGTTGGATCGAGACACTGAATCCACTACTCACTGTTGGACTGGAGAGATCCAAGCGCAGGTTTGGATGGAGTAGGCCGATGGGACGCAGACTGAATGGAGCACTCAACTCGTTGGAGTAGAGAGAGTAGAGTGGAAGAGAGGAACCGGGTGCAGTGACGACTGGGATGGATGAGGATGCCGTCAAACTCACATATCCAAGTACGGTCACAACGAACGGTTGAGGTGGAATATATTGTTGTGGATTGTTATGATTGTTCTCATTCACTCCAGTCAATGCAAAGAAGCATGTATCATTGACGATCCGAGTTGGTGCCGTATAAGTGAATGTCTTCTCCTCCATCCAATTCTCCCGTGTCCACAGGATCTCACTTGGAGTGATCCGTCCATCCGTACAGCCAATGTGCAGGGTCAAGGTATTGTTCGGATCAGGACGACCTTGTGGTTCAGCCGTGACGATGATGCCTCCAGCACTCTTCCCCAGCAAGATCGGTGGAGGCAATGTCGATTGATCCAGAGTGAAGTTGGCAATATGTGTGACATTCGTTGGCACCAGTGTGACATTGAATGAGGCGGGCGTGTGAGGTTCGACTTGCCATGCATCTCGACCGGATACACTGAAGGTCAACATGGCCTCCCTGGTGGAGTCCAAATATTCCGGTGCAACCAAAAAGAAATTTCGGCTATCCAACACTCCATATCCACTGAGTCCACTGAGATCGATGGAGGAGGGGATAACCTGTCCAATGGTTGAGGAGATGTTGACGATCAACTCCATGGCGAGGGGGGAGCCACCGTGGGATTCAGGACGCACACCTCCACTCAAATGAATATGCATCGCTGGAGTCGTTCGATTCGCATAGAGCACTGGAGGAAGATTCGACAGTGAGAGTGAGAGATTGCCACGAGACACGGAGATGGTGTACACGCCATCCAATGCAGAGCGCACACGAACAACATTGACCACTCCAGGTAGTAAGGGCAACAATGGTGCATCGATCGACGATGCATTGGAGACGATCAAACTTCCATTGATCGTTGGGTACAAATCCGTGTTGTTCGTGAGTAGCAATCCACCCGCGGGAGAATTGTTGCAATCAATGGTCAAATTCTCACCAACATCGTTCCACAATGCTGAAGCAGCAATGAACGCCATGTTGGCCGGTAAGTGTGCGGTATAGAGCATGGAGCCTGGAGTGAAGGCTGGAGTGACATCAGTTGGTGGCGGAACGATATATTGCAGTGGGATGGCAGAGGCAGTGGTTGGATAGAGTGCGACAGGTAAGGATTCAGCCAACAACAAAGATGTTGGCAACGATTGTAAATGCAATTCACGTACATCCGGTTGTTGATGCAAGATATGCACGGCATACACTCCATCCATCTTCACTGTGACATATACATCTGTCAATGTTGGGTATGGTTGCAACGAGAATCCCTCGGTCAATGAATCGTTGCCACTGAAGCCTGGATCGGTTCCTGGAGCCAAATCCACGATGACCTCATCATTTGGATCTGCATAAGCGATGTAGACATCAAAGCTTGACACCACATATGGGATATACATCTCATATTCTAATCGACCAGGAATGAAGCCGGGTGCGGGTAACAAGGTGGCATGATACGTCAAGATTGTGTGGGCATCTTGAGGCAGGAGTGAGGCCGGATAGCGACCAAGGATACCAATTGAACGCATATCAGCTTGTCTTCTTGTGATTCGAATATAATACACACCATCATTGTTGCTTTCAATTCTGAGCAGGTTGTCACTGCCCAATGCCAAGGGGAAGGGTCCAACAACCTGGTCCGCTGTCACCGAGGAGATGTTCAAGACAGTTTCATTGAAGGACACCGTACCATTGTTGTCGATCGATGTTGCCACACTACGATAGGTGACACTAGTATTATCCCATGCATCTCTCATCTTCAATGTGAAGCTGAATTGGTAGGCAATATAATTGACGACGGATGTATAGTTGAAGATACCGGGCGTGAGTGGCTGTTGGAGTTGCATGGGATCGCGCGACGTATACTTGGGACTTTCCTTGTCGGCCTTCAGAAGAATCTCCTCGATATTCGGTGGACGTCGCACAATGCGAAAGGTATACAACCCATCGAAACTACTGGAGATCAAGATTTGACTGGGTGCATCGGTCAACCGTACATACTCCGTCCATTCGCCACTACGACTATCCGCTTCCATCACGACACTTCCATTGATGACGGCACTCAATTGGAGCGTACTATTACTGGCGAATGTGACCTGTGTACTCAGCTTCACATACTTATAATTGACGAGTAGATCATAGGTGTATATATCTGGTTGATAGGTTGGAGTATAATTGACCGCTGCAATATTGCCACCTCGATCGACGGCACGCATGGATACGGCACTGAGATCCGGTGATGCACGCTCGATCTCCAATGTGTACACACCATCACGCGACGATTGGACGGAGACAAAATTGTTTCCAACAGTCAAATTGAAGAAGGGCAGAAATCCAGGACTGGCGAAGGTATTATTGGCAATGTTCGTTTGGACGGCTTGGCGCTGCTCAGGTACCATGCTATCCGATCCAGGACTGATTGGAACCATGGCTGTATATTGATGAACCAATGTCACCGTGTTGCTCGTCAGGAATTGAATGATGGGTGACACACGAAACTGTGAGAAGAAGACCGATGCATGATAATGGAAGCGATACGAATCAAATGGTTCGGGTGGGTCACGAAAGTTCAGGGATCCAGGCACGGGTACCCCGTCAGTACTTTGAGGTGCCCAATCAAGCCGAAGTAGATCCGGGGTCGAACGATAGATATGAAAGAGATAACTTCCATCAATCGGACTGATGAGATTGACCACATTCAATCCAAAGCGTAGGATGGTATACTTCGATGGAACACCACTGGTCAAATTCTGTCGAAATTCATCCGACTCACCGGGATGAACGATCAAGGTCGTATTGGCCACATTGGATGGAGTATGGAAGGTTGCATTGACCGTCAAGTTGAAGACACCAAATCCCGCATCGATCGTATAGAGATATTCCGGATGGCCTGGCTCGAATGTTGGGGTCGCCAAATTGAGCAGGTTGTCACTGAGGGAATTGGTCGAGGGCATCAGACCTAACAGATACGGCACCGGGAGGAAATCAGATGGTTGTCGAATGATATTGATCGTATAGATACCATCAACTGAGGAATGGATGATGAGTTGATTGGAGCCATGATCCAATTGTCTGGGGAGCTTCATCATGGTATCATTCGCCACTTTGAATGTGATATCATCTTGTGTCGGGTCGGTTCCTTTCCACGTCAAGGAGATCGATCCAGAGGTGGTATAGATCAATTTCAATGTGGCCCAATGTACATTACTCGGAACCGTGAGATTATACCCAGCATTGAAGTAGGTTCCCGGCACGAACGCGGGGAAGGGGATGGACACCTCCTCATTCAGCCAATCGGTGCCAGTAAACTCGATGTGGTTCAAATCCGGCTCGGAACGAACTAGAGTCAACGAGTAGTTGCCATCCATCAGGGAATTGATGCGTAGAGGATTCTCACCTATTAACAAGTTGAGCATCGAACTTGGTATGGTCGTATTGAGTGGGGCCAGTTGAGAAGAATAGGAATCAGGAACAGGCAACAATGTGCCATCCGAACCATATCGAATGGGTGGATCCACACTGAGGTACACTGAATGGGGTGTGCCAAATGTCACGCTCACATTACACCATGCAACACGATAGGGCAAGGTATGTACATATGTTGGTGAGGTGAGTGATCCATAGATGAATGTGATGGGTACATGGGTTCGAACACCAAACACATCCAATGTGTCGATGGTGATCATGGCAACATCGGCAGGAATACGCTGGATGGTATAGGCGTAGTCACCATCTAATTCACTCTTCACTGTCACTGTTGTGGTCACCGGCGTTGTTGTCGGAGTATTAATCGCAAACATGAGTGGAGAGGTATGATAGTAGGTGATAGTTGGGACCGGTTGCGTGGAGTTGACTGGAGGAGGCGGTGCAGTTGGATCCGTCACATTCAAGCTGCTGGCAACACTATCCAAAGCAACTGGAGAACCACCCTCATATACAACTGTCACTGTTCCAACTGTGCGTAGCAATGCACTGATATTGATATGCGTGCACACATAGGATACCTTGATGGTGTAAGTGCGTACATCATTGGTGAATTGAGCTGGTGTCGCCACGACGGAGAGCGGGACGGGTGGGGGTGGTTGGATCGTTTTCGTCGTGATGTTTCCTCCTTCATTCACCGTGATATTGTATGGTGGTGGCACGATGATATATGCTTCCGGGAATGGGTCCACTTCGACGAACATCATATCCGGTGAGGCCACAACCAATGAGAAGTTATAGGGCAGATCATCCTGCGGGGAATAGATCACGACATAGTTGATCGTGGGGAGACGTGTATCACTTGCCAATGGCTCAACACTCAATGCATCCGATACCAATGATGGGGAGGTGAATGTGAATGTGGCAGTTTGAACTGGATTCGATGCTGGGGATGATGGCCCATACAAGCTCAACTGAGCTGGATTGTTCACATCCTGTTGTGTGACAGTCACCGTGACACTACTGGTGACATATGGCACATACACTGAATAGAAGAATCGATTGCCAGTGAACATGCCTTCTGCTGTACTGGGACTCAGCGCTGTCGCCGTGGAGTTGAGTATGAGTGGAGTAGTTGGTGTCAGTGCATGTGGATTGCGAATGATGACATCGGTCATATGATAATTTGGCACAAGTGTGGCAGCTGATCGGATGGCATTCGACACGAAGCTCCCCGACAGCATCACGAAAGTCAGGAAGGAGAATCGCGGCAACATGGTGGTATCAATCGTACAGGTGAGAGAGAGGGTCGACGCATCCAACACCAGTGATAAACATTGGGTGCTATAATTCAAGACGGAGTTGCCAGCAGATCCATAACGAACAATGACAGATCCAAATGGTGCCAAGGATTCCGCTCCAGTTGTATCGATTGTTCGGAGTCGCAATGCGAGTAGATTCGATCCATGAATGGTGATCGTTTGTGTCACACTCCCAATGACAATATTGAACGGTTCAATGTGATCCATCCGTGGTTGCAGATGGGAACAGTTGCCATCACCCTGGTAGATTGGATACGATGCCAGTGTGAATGGATCCAGAGGCTGACCGACTGGTGCCGGGGTCAACTCCAGGACGTGAACACTTGATACAAGCATACTCACCACAGAAGGTGAGTTGATTAAATGATTGTAGAAGTCACCAAGATTACTGTCCAACACTGAGAATGCCACATTCATACTTCCAGCAAGTGCGGATCCATCTGCTAGATTGATGCGTGTAAAACCTGGAATGGTCTTCTGTGCCCCCGCAGCAGTATGGAAGGTGATGACCAAACTCCACAATCGATTTCCCTCCGGGATGCACAAGGAGACCGCATCACTATCGACAGTTTGATTCGGTTGAACCTGGATGGTTGTTCCATATGCCAGCCCAAAGAATTGAACAAGTTGTCCACTTTCGGGAAACGTTCGTGCCTCACCCATCGATCCCCATGCAACCGTCATACTATCGAATGCATAGCTCATGTTTGAAGGAGCCAATCGAAGGAACAAGCCATTACCATAGACAGATGGAGAACCAACTGGCAAGGTGAAACGATGCCACATGCCTTCTGACTCACCTACTCCAGCAGCGAATGATAGAGGCCGCCATTCATAGCTGGCATTCGGGAGCATCTCGGGGTATTGGATGGGAGCGACGAAGTCGGATGTCACATTGCGATAGACAGCGATGGAGGCACGACGATCAGCTGCAGTCACATTGTAGGGGATGAATGCGGATTGAAACATCGCATGTAAACGATACAATCCTTCCTTCTGCGTTGTGATGGTACATGTGAACTTCTTGGTGTCATTCAATGAAGCAGATCCATCGGCGAGCACAGTGAATGGGTAACATGGAGTGAACACGCCTAATGAATCACCGAATGTGCCCACAAATCCAATCGCCGCATCCTTCAAGAATGCCGCAGTATACGTACCAAGCATTCCTTGTAGCTCAACCGTTTGTCCAACTTCTCCGCTCATAGGATTGAGACTGGACTCTTCCCACACCGGATAAGGGATGGCCTGGAAGTGGACTGCACTCGGTGGTGAGATACGTGTGCCATTTCCATACGCAATGAATCGGATACTCTGTCCAATGGAGATATCATTTTGGATGGTACAAATCACATGATCTGCCGCTTTCTCAACGATCTCACACCATGATCCATAGCCCGGTGGAGATGCCAGCCCGATGATGCCGTAGCTGACACGAAGCACCTTGTCCAATCCACTTCCATGTAAGGTCACATTCTGCCGGAGACGACCAAAACCAGTTGAAGGTGTGATCGATGTGATCAATGGTAGGTCACATGGAGTCGGATCGATACTATATAAGCTGTCCACAATGATGGATGCAACTTTCGAGAGTGCCGTGACATCCGATGCATGACTCCACAGTGGAACCAATGGTAAGGCGGGGCCAGGTCGAGATAGTACTGGCTCGGGGACATTGTTTGTGGGATGTTGCAGTGCAGGTAGGGATGATGCATTGGAGTAGAGTGTGATGATTGGTTCCCATTCACTGTCACTCGTATAACCCTGTGGTCGGAGACAGAAGTCAATCGGGTCCGAATCGATGGCAATGTTTGGAGGCACCTCGACTGTATCTGTCACTTGTTCATGTAGGATGGCACCCGGTGACGAGGTATCCACCCCACTCTGTTTGGCGCGCATCCCGAAAGTGACCTGGACGACACTCGAGGGAAGCACATCGGAGGAGCCACCATTGAAGGAGATACCCAATCCAATGCTCACACCACTGAAATTATACCCGACCAACGCCGAAGACACACTGGCCATCAATCGAAGGAGGACACGTGAGGAACTGTAGGAAGTATTATAATATGGATCCGTCGGGTAGTTGCGTGGTAAGGCAAATCGATAGGTCGTATTCCCAGCGGATGGCAACATGGTGAGTTGGAGTCCAGTCGATGTTGGTGGGTACGTCAGATCTGATGCGTACAATGCATCAAATTGCTGACAGGATCGATAGGTCTGCATGGATCCTTCAGTCGTATAATTGATTCCAGTCGAAAATCCCAACTGTAATTTGTACACACCTAATTCCGCTGGAATGAATGTACAATTCATATCGGATGCAGAATCGATGGCGAAGGGTGTGCATGGAACATACATTCCTGTGAGAGGCGTGATCACACCCATGGTTGTCTCCTTGAAGGCATCCGTATGGATCGAACTTCGTAGAGTCAATGTGAGGGGATCATCACTCCTGGGACCTGATGCCGGTGCAACAGTCAAGAATTGTGTGAGGCGTGGAGAGGAGGGTGGAAGCAAGGTGAAGTTGAATGGACCACTCAATTGACCATAGGCATAGATGACGAAGCTGATATTCGATCCAAAGTGTTGACTATTTAATGCAGTTAAGACACAACGAATCTGCGTATTCGATTGGATGGTGACATCTTGACATACGAAGGCATTTCCAAGTTCATACGACATGGTGAGATCTTGTGTCAGCCAGTAGGAGACGATTGGAGTTGGTGGAGTCTGCAGGGCCGCATTCGGACCAGAATAGATGAAATTCGATCCTTCAATGATTGCAACCAATGGACGATTGGGTAGGATCGATGTGATACTGATATTGGACATACTTGCTCGTGCACATGGAAGACCTTCAGGACGTGGACCCAATGAGATGATTTGATAGATGAAGGTGCCCAAGAAATGTTGGACACTGCCTCCAGCTGCATCCGGCTGAAACCACGCTTGCGTCGTTGTGGGATTCTCCGGATAGGTCATATTATAGAAGAGTAAGGATGGCGCCACATCACGCACATGGAAGGAGACAATGAGATCATATGCATCGGTGTCAAATGGATCATTACAGAATGCATAGATTGGATCGGAGATAAGTCGTTGGGATGGAGCGATGGAGACTGCACTCTCCCATGTCTGTCCATTGAAAGTCAGTTTCATCGGTTGAGCACTATAGTAGCCACTATTGGGTGCACGACCCGGTGCAATGGATAGCGAATCAAATGTCAGGCCTTGGTCGCCAGCATAGAGCATGATTTGGATGCCACTACTTGGATTGAGTAGATTCGCAGCGGGTATGAGTGAACGAATCACACCTGGTCCAGACAAAGTGACCGGAGGCTGTTGTGTCCATTGTGCTCTGGATAGACGATTGGTGAGGTTCATATTGCGAATCTGCGAGGAGTCATTCGCAGGATTGCGACGAGGATAACGGAAGTTGGTTGTGCCCCATAGCACGAGTGAGCTGGTGGCGGGGTAGGTTGGCTCCCAGACAGGCGTGAAGTTGGTCGAGCTGTAAAAAGCACCATACGGTAAGGGTGCGGTGACATTCACTCCATCATCGTAGGCAATCATCATGATATATCGACCTTGTTCATATGGCCAGAATGCCGTACATTTGTATTGTGTCGCACCTTGTTGCACTCCATTGCACGGAGTGAATGATGAGTAAGCATCGTCGGGTGGTGCGAGGTATCCAATCTTCGCCTTCCCACTGGTGAGATTGGCGAAGAGATCCGTGGGTGCCACTGGCCACGACAGGATCAAGATGTCCGCTGCATACCAGAGTTCAGGATAGGTTGGAGGCATGGGATTCGTGGGACCCGCTGGAGGGTAGAGTGTGACACCTTCAAAATCTTGTGCATAAATCATCGTCAGTAAGGCGGATGGCAACGGTGCAACATTCGTATTCAAATCATTGAGTGTAGCCACGGCACTGGGCAGGGAGACCAGACGATGTCCATTGGTCGACGTCCCAACCGTCAATTGGAAATGAACCTGTTGCCCAACTGTTAGTGGCAGTACATTCGATACGATACACGTTAGCTCAGTGGAGGAGCGCAAGGTCACATTGGTACATGCATACTCTGAACCAGGTAATGGTTGACTCTGAGCCAAGTATGGAGCCGAGTTCAACAGACCATAGGTGACAGCAATCGGTTGAGTGGTGTTGGATCCAATAGTTCCACTGAATGTTGCTCCTGTTAACGTGATGGATAACGGGTGTAATGCATTGACTTGCATTCTCATTGGATGTACGGCACTGATGGTTGGCCACGTGCCACACCCTCCAATGGGCTCGGGCGACAGTTCTCCTTGCACAGCGAAGATCGCTTCCATCGGTGGGTAGACACCCGTCTGGACACCGAGTTTACTCTTACTGACATGCCAATCGATTGGATTGGCAGCTGGATAAGGATAGTCAGCCATATGTGGTGCATAGCTAGTGGTATAATGCGCCAGGTCCCATACGAAGGTCGTTCCAATATTACTCTCCGTGGAGTCGAACGTATGGAGGATGGGAACGAAGTTGCCCTCGGCGACATGGATGGAGATAGCAATATCCACTGGCATCGATGGGTTCATACACATCGACACTGGTAATGAATCCAAGTTTGCATAGAGCGTTGCCGTGGCAGATGGTGATGGTGGTCCATCGTCGACAGGGAAGAATAGTTGTGCGACACAGTGTTGAAGTACATCGACACTACTGGGTGTTTTGCCATTGGTACCTGAATTGTCTCCACGATACGAGAATGCGACACTGGCATATTCAATGGTATACGTTCCCTTGTGGAAGCGAAAGACCAGACTTCGTGCAGTGCCAGTCAAGGTCGTGGCTGGTATAAAGAATCGCATCGATCGTGCACCAAATCCAGGATAAGGATTGACAAACACTTGATAGTTGATGGGTCCAGTTGGCTTATCCTCAATCCATTGATAACTGGATAATGGTTGCCAGATGGAGGTGAATGCATCATTGGCAAGGTAGGTCATCGAGGCAGTGGGTGGTGAATACTGGACATATCCATTATCCATCGTTGCTTTCCAGCGGTATCGACCCACTTCCGACGTGATCAACACACATTGAAATTGGGTCGCCGTACTATCATCCGGGATCCAGGTGAAGGAACTACATGAAACAGTCGTACCGGATGGTGCCACAGCGACAACGGGATCCACTGAGAAGACTGCACGTGTGAGACCTGATGTTAATGTGACAGTAATCGTCACCGGTGTGCTTCCATCCACTTGTCCTTGTTGTGGCAGCAGTTGAATACTTGCTAATGCCGGTGCATAGAATCCAACTGCCATGTCATGCGGTGCTGAGGATACCGATGCGCTTCCAAGGTTGGATGGTGCTGGCTCGCCAAGACCCGGTAGGTAGGAAGACTGCTTGGAGACGGGCATGATATTATTGATCTCATCCATATACCCATAGGCGAACACCATCTTACTCCGAAGACCTTCCGCGCTCAACACAGGATCATCACCAATGGTACAAATGACTCGTGTGGAATTCACATAGTACTGTTGTGGACATGTATACCAGAAGTATCCATAGCGGACATTGTTGGCCAAACGGCGCCAGAAGATTGAATCGGTCGGCATGGTCCAGTCACACCCCGAGCACGAATAATCACTCACGAGTGGCAGGAAGCGGTTATCGGTCTGATAGCGTGGATCAACCGATGGTGGCACCGAATCCAAATTGATATAATTATAGTAGATGAATTCACCCGCACGAAAATTCGAACCATCAATGGTCACATTCGTATGAGGCAAAATCCACAGAGGCGACACACTCGTCACCACTGGAGTCGGCAGACTCTGACCAGACACGGAGAGGAGGAGGGAGGATGGCGAGAGGGAGAGGGAGAGGGAGAAGGAGGTCGAGATGGATGAAGGATGGGACGGACATGGGGATGTCGAAGAGGAATGAGTCAAAGTTTGAGGAGAGAACGATGAGATGTCAACGAGGAATGTGGCGCATATGAGTAGGAGGAGAGGGAGAGGGAGAGATTGGAGGGACGAATGATTTGGCATGCGTTGACATCTTTGCCTCCTTGTCCTTATGTGAGTCGATGTGCCATTCTGCCATGCATCGTCGCAGCAATCATGGCGTCGCCGTTGCCATGCTCCATCCGTCTCCACTCGACTTCCACCATGCTGTACATGTATGCCTTCCGTTGATCTCATGACGTCTGCCATTGGGATTCGGGATGGCGTGGGAGAGGAGAGAGGGAGAGAGGGGACGAGTGAAGCCCTCCGCCTTTGTGAACTTTTTCCACCCACCGCTCCGTTGTTGAATGTCGATCAATTCTGCCTGGTGAGTGTGTGACTCGGCGCGGTACGGACAGTTGAGTGAGAATGGAGCTCAAGTCAAGGCGTCAGCAAGGAATGGATTGAGAAGCGCTCTCTGACTGGCCAATCGAACCGTGCTGGTCAATGACTTGCAGCTCTTCACCTCTCGGCTTTTCCGCTCGGTACTTCGCGGTGTACGTCGAGTGTTTGTGTGGTTTCGATGGTTG
>Ga0256777_1000026_pt1 | contig 24488 bp, 2 predicted proteins | sample MC6MC0928MT_FD_186042 | JGI IMG/M metagenome (GOLD analysis project Ga0256777, IMG submission 186042) | Metatranscriptome of enriched soil aggregate microbial communities from Iowa State University, Ames, United States - MC6-MC0928-MT... | ecosystem: Environmental > Terrestrial > Soil >... | reverse complement strand
GTGAGCATTGCTGCACAACTCGTGTATGTGGACATGCAAAAAACCCAAGCACATAAACACCAAGTTGAAGGTTCCCAATCATGGGGAGGCTGTGAGCGCAAGAAGAGACGCGGCAACGAAAAAAAGGTATAATCCACAATCAATAAAATAAGAAGAAGGTTAGGTATGGTGTCGTCTCAAGTTTGTTTACATGTGTCCCCACATGTCTTCACTATCGGCATCCTCGTCTTCATCTCGTGTGCTTCCACTTCTGTGTTGCATCGCCGCATCGCCATCGATACTCGTACAATGAGTGATGGCATACACCAACTTATTGTAGAGAATATCCTCACTCGTATACATGGGCAGGTCGATACCGAAGAAGCATGTATGTGAGACGGGTAGTTGAGAGTCAGGATTCTTGTCACGTAGCAATTGAACATTCATCTTACGCTCGAAATCCTTCTCACGAGTTGGCAACGTGCTTCGACCCCATACGAACGTGAGGAATGCCGCCTGTTGTTCCGGACTGAGTCGATTCTTGAGTACATTCCAGAAGTATCCAATGGTTGGTGTGTTTTTGAGCTCGTGTCCCACTGTCGTCATGCGCTGTAACAACTCCATGTCCGGTACCCCACTGCCCACGACGAGCATACGAAGTTCACGCCAGGTGAGTAGGGAGAGGAATGCCGGAGGGATGACTGAGGTCAATCCATGACGCATCTCGGCAACCTCCGCATCATACTCATGTAATCGAAACTGCTTCAACAAGGAGACATAATCACGCCAATTCGACGAATTCAAGGAGAGGTTGCGACCGCCTGGCAGCAGGTCATACAGAGAACCGTCTGCGGCTGTCACATCGAAACGGAGTTCGGACATGAGAGAATCGAACACGTAGGAGGAAGAGGAAGTATCATCATTGGAAGAGGACGAGGACGAAGAGGAGGAGGACGCTGCTGTTGCTGTATCATCCATCTTGCCTGTTTTCTCTCTCTTTGCTCCTTCTCTCGTCATATCTTGTAATGCCGATACACTGAGTATATCAATCTCCTCCACAGTGGCCAAGGTCACCTCCTCCTGTAGCAACATCTTCCAAATGATTGGAGGCAGATGCAATGGCAAGAGATACTTGGTTCGAATGGCCAATCCTAACAGACATCCAACGAATCGATACAATTGACGACGCACTTGGTATAGACGCTGTTGCTGGGGAGTGAGAGCACCGCGATGGAAGGGGGGAGGCCGAGTGAAGAATGGACGCGGCACCCAGCAATCGCGATGTCCTCCAGTTCCACTTTTGGCATTTGGTACAGGCACGAACAATGGTAAGCGATCCGATTGCAATTCAGAGCATACTTCTTGCATACTCTGTCGATAGGGTCCACCCGCATCACTGGCATGGAATCCAACATACGACACATTGAATGGTCGATTATTCGTCGTACTTCTGAAGACGACATGGCAGGTTGGGTAGAGGCTTCGAAACATCTGCCCGAAGATCGTCTTCCGCACATTGCCCAAGGATAGGTTGCCCGATTCGGCTCGAGTCGCACGGAAGGTGTCCAGTTGAACTGTTGGAGCTCGCCATGATGTGGAGAGATTCATCGACACTCCAAGCAATGCATGTTTGATATTGCTAAGCAAGAAGGGTTTGCAGCGGATCAATCGATTGACACATGCGGAGGTATGTAGGAGCATGTACGGTGAGGGACGGAGGGCGAAAGGCGAATGAGATCCACTCGACGATTGAACATCCGCCAACAATCCAACACCATGCTGAGCATGGGAGGTCGTGTTCGTGACAGCAGCAGCAGCAGCCGTCAGGTCCCACATGTTGACAATGAGTGGCTGGAGCCAGCGGTTGAATTGGATGAGGATGGTGGAATGAACCAGGAATTCATGTACGGTTAGATTGGAGAGGGAGGGATACCTCGACTCCAACTCGTCATCATACTCCTTGATTCGTCGGGGAGTGGGTGATGACGAGGCGGAGGATGCAGATGCAGATGACGATGATGGCAGCGTGGTGGGTTTCATCGCTTCATCCAGGAATTCCAGCCGTCCATCTTTCCCTTTGACCATGGTTGCTGAGATCGCACGAATGTAATCTTGGAAAGACTTCAAGGTCTTGTTGCCTCCATCCAAACTGCTCTCGTAGCGTTGTAACAGCGCATTGAGATAGAGTGACAGATCGAAGTAGAAGGAGTGGGCATGTGCGGGGGCATGAAGACGCAGTTGCTTGCACAAGAGAACGTTGAGTGTATCCGTGCGCTTCTGATCATCCATCACGACCTTCTCAACTGCGTCCATGAACGAATCTTCAAAGCCTGGAGCTGAAGAGAATGGAATCGCTGATGGAGTTGACGATGATGATGAGTTCGACGAAGCATTCTCACCCTCCTCACCACCCACAACCACATCATCCACATCATCCACATCATCCGCATCGAGATCGGATGTTAAGACAGACATGATTTGAAGGAGGATACGGAATCGAGTCAGCATCGGTGCCTCGAACGAGGAAAATGGTTCACGTGGCACTGGGATCGTGAGAATGTTGTGATGTTGCCAAGTCGATTGTTGTTGTCGACCATGCATCTGTGTGAATCGACCTGTCGCCACATGATACAGATCCAGAATCAATTTGTGCATGAGTGTGAAGTGGACACGTGTTGGGTGGTGTGGGATCCCACAATGTTCCTCACTCCGATATTGTCTCAAATATTCGCTCACACCAAGGTACGCTTGACAGATGAAGGAGTATTGTTGCACACTCAATGGAATGAATGGCAACATACGCATGTAGAGTCGAAGGAGCGTGATACGAACAGTGTTACTCGGGTGAAGGATGGCGACGCTCAACAAGCTATTGACGAATGGTGGCGGGAAGCACAGAGAAGTGATTGCCTCCAATGCGGCACGCTTGCTCAATAACATTGGATCCGAATCGACACTCTTGTCCATCATGGATGTCCCATCCACATGATGTTGTTGCAGCATGACCTTGTTGCGCATTCGCATGCGACTCTCTTGATCGCGCATCTTCACCAATCGATCGAGGAAGAGACGACAGATAAAGATGATGAAACTTGGTGAAACAAGTGACAACGATGCATTCGATGAAGATGATGACGATGCAGACGTCGAGTCAGTCGCAAGCGTACTGGATCCAGCTGCAGCTGCTGGCGACAATCCATCCGTCTGTGCATTGACGTCACTTCTTGTGATGGCTTGGATGAGCAGTCCGAATGTCTCCTTCACCAATTGTGCACAGATCGGTGCACGTCGCTGGAAGAGATCCAACAGATAGGGTGTGGGTCCGACGGAGGAATCGAACGATGGTGCATGAGAATCGGTGGACAGGTGTGTGATGGATACCACGCCTGTTCGGCGATGACGTTGGACGAGCTCACTGAATAGAGCCTGCTCGACTGCGAACAATTCACCAATGACGATGGAACGGATTGTATGCTGCATCTGTTCACTGGCATCATTCCGACCATCAACTGATGATGAGATTCCGCCCTCACTTACCAATGTGCCTCCTCCACTCTGCTGCTCCAACACTCGTAACAGTCTTGGTAAGAATGCGATACTTCCAAATGCTGCAAAGGGGAACGAGATACTGGATGAGGCTGCCACGACTGACACGGTTCGAACGAGACTGGGCAGGCCGCCTTGTGTGGATGATGTTCGAGTGACGGATGGAGATGAGGCTGAACTGAAGCTTGGACGAGTGGTCGGAGGAAGTTCATCTTCATCTGCTGCTGGACCATCGCCATCGCCATCGCCATTCGACATCTCTTCACGAACTGGAGCCATGAGGACATTTGATTGTCTACTTGCAATTGGCATCGCGGCCGATCTCTTACTCTGGCTCGAGCTCGAGCTCGTGTTGTTCTTCGAATCATTGTTCCATACTCTCAATGCATGCACGATCAACTCCCGTGCATGCAACACGATGAGACTACATTCCGTCGAGTATCTCAATGCGAAATATTGCGTGAGATCCATGTTCGAACGTTTATGTTGTGGGAAGTCGAACAGCTTTGGAAGGCGTGGAGTCGAGGGGGTATTGTTTGTAACATTGGCAGGTTGATTCGTCCATCCATGCTTGTCTTGCAGTGGGGTGCCATGAAGCAAGGCTGTCTGTGTGTAGGTGAGACCAGTGGCCGGATCCGTGAGCTCATCTTCCGCAATGCGTTGACCTGAGCCGATGATCATGGTGTTTCTCGTACTCATGGCTGCACCATACCAATCATCCAATGATGGGGCAACACTTGGGAGCGAATCAGAGGATGGCGAGGAGGAAGTGTTAGTGGCTGGAGTCGCAGCGGCGTGTGGCATGGGTAGATGTACGAAATCAGCAAGGAAGGAAGGTTGGAACTCCGTTTGTACCTCAAAGTCGACATCTGTCGATGAAGCGACGTTGCTAGGGTCGGATGAGATAAGTTGATACAGATCGCGAAGGAGTTGGGAGACCAATGCACCGTTCGCATCATGATCATCCTTGGATTCCGACGATGACGCTTGCACCTTGCTTCCATTCTTCACACCACCAACACCGCTACGACCTTTCTCCGCTTCTTCCTTGCGTTGTTCCAAAGCAAACATCCATCTCAAAATTTTGTCCTTCTTCAATGCCGGATGCATGTGTGCAATACGTTCAGCCCGATGCTCCATCAATCGAATGCGTGCGAGGTGTGCGAAGCGCGTGGCATGGATCTCCATGTAGCGTGCGAGGAGTGAGAGATTGAGTGGGGGAGGACGGCCTCGGATCGATGCGGCGGTTGCAATCGAGTTGACATTGATGTTTGCATCCATTTCACCAATACTGTTGAGATCATCCACACTCTGTACCTCCAGACACCAGGGATGACAGTCCCATTGATGTCGATCACAATGGTAGACCGGTGGGGCGGAGATGACACCACACACATTACAACGGAACTTGCCATTATAATATGCGGGGTTCTCAATGCGTCTCAAGTACACAACCTTACATTCAGGATGGGCCAAACATTCATGTTGACTCCGATCCGTATGTTTGTGTGGATTATGCAACACTTCCTCCGTGAGTGTTGGATGGATACAGATTGGATGCGCATCCCAGCTGCATGTGTCACAATGGTAGACGGGATCACTCGATGAGCCTCCACCACCACATACATCACAGCCCCACCCGCCACCTGGGTAGGGCACCGAACCCAGAAACTCAACAGGATGACGATGATCGATCACACTCACCTTCGTACCATAGGAATGCTGATGAGGATTGCGACGGTTGTCGCATTGAGCCAAGACGAGCTTGCGACGAGGAACATTATTCAACTCCTTCTCATCACCATCACCATCATCAACGCCGCCTTTTTCTACTTCAGCATCATCTGTGCGCATGTGGAGCGCAAGCTTTTGGATGTTTGCTAGCGTGACTGCTGCCTCATCCAAGAAAGTATTGGAGTAGCCACACAATGGTACGGAAATCTGATGCATCTGAAGAAGTGGCGCAGTCGGAAGTAGCTGCTGCACTGTACAGGCAAAGTTGTTCACTCGGACATGCTTCAATGAGATGAATGGCTCCATGTCAGAGGATGGTTGATCATGGATGAAGTCCATGATGGCGACACCTTCACGACTCATGTTCCACACATTTCGTACCATCAGCGTCAAATCCATCAAGTCGACATAGAGTACCCTCTGCCCATTCACCCACACACTCAACTCCTTCTCACTCTTGACCAATGCAACATAGTACATCGTCTCACCATCTGCTTCGAGTTTGATTTCACTTGGTTCTGCCTTGGTCATATCGACCAGTCTCAATCGTCCATCTGGTAGCAGCGCCAGGAATCCATCATATCCCGGTTGTTTGTTCGTGCGCGGATCTGGATGGATGAGTTTGACATGGTTGGTGACATCCATGGAAGCGGCATCCTTGCGTACTGCACAAGCCTCTGCTTCTGCATTGTCCATGAACAGTCCAAGGCCGCCGTCGTCATCATCCTCGTCATCAAAGAAAGAGAATGTCGAACGCGCCTCTGCATCTGCTCTGCTCTGCGTTGTTGTTGCAGCTGCTGCACGAGGTGGCTCTGGTTTCTTGGGCTCACTATCCTCATCCTCATTCTTATTCTTACCATCCTTACCATTCTTCCCATCCCCGCCATCATCACCACTTGCAATTGGCGCAGTTGGCAATCGAAGGAGCTTGAAACAAAGTTGGACCGTATAAGTCGTCACACCACCAACTGCTTCCTTCGAGGAGGGTTCAGGCTTGGATGGGCCAGAGGCAGATGCAGATGCAACTGCAGAGGGAGCAGCGATGAAGATGGGAGTGCATGAAGGCAAGGTCAATCCATCGGATGGGTGGGACGAAGAAGATGACGATGATGCCGATGACGATGACGATGTGTCCTCTTTGTTCGATGGTTTGTCTTGACGTGGTTTAGCGTACGTAGCACCAGCAGGCAGCTTGTTCCCATCATTGTCATTGAAGTCAAGATCCACGACTGTGCGTTTCTGTCTTCTGACTTCGACGACATCTTCAAATACATGACACAGTCCTCCATCATACAATCGTTGTAATTGTTGAGATGACAGGGCATGAGTCCAGATGCCCACCTCCAGACTGGGCAGAGAAGGAGGAACCTCTGCCAGAGCCGCGGCCAACGCTGGATGACCGGCGGCGTCGGATGCGGAGGGAAGATGGAGAGAAACATCGATGGAATTGGTGGATGATGACTTGGTAGCTGCATCGATCTGCCTCGCTAGAAGCGTGCATGGAATCGTACATACGAGTGTGTTGTTAACATACATTCGCAATTGCTCCACCTGCTCACCCTTGGCTGGTTCGATGACTAGATACATCTCATGCAATGCAGACGTCCCATCCACATCGTCTGAATCAATGTCAGGCGCATTAGCCGTTGATTGAGAAGGAGTGGTATGATTCGTCTGGTTGGATTGAGGTTGAGGTTGAGGTCCATTGGGCCTTGCGGCTCGATGTTCATTTCCTGCAGTCTGCTGATTCTGATTCGGACTCTGATTCTGATTCTGCTGTTGTCTCTCTCTCGTTTCTCTCATCATGTGGTCAATGACGTTCATCCTTCCAACACTTGGAGTAGTTGCGCGAAGATTCGACAGTGCCGCAAGTAAGGCGGATGGAGAGGGTGTCAGTGGCAGTGAGTGTGCTTGTGACTGTGACTGTGACTGTGACTGTGGGCCTTGGCCTTGTTGACTTGGTGGACGATTGGGAAGGAGATTGAGCAGAGCTGCAAGAGAATCATGCGCATTGTTGGTAGCAGTTGAGCTCGTTGCTAATGCTAATGGTACTGCGCCGACAGTATGGAGGGCAGTCAATGGAGTGACAGACGATGTTGGTGGGCGAAAGGGAAACATCAAATCAGATGTATGAGGTGATGATGCTGATGATGTTGTTGTTGTTGTTGTTGAAGCAGATGATTGACGAGAGATCTTCTTCGATGATGATTGCTTCTGCTTGGAGTTCTGACGGGAAAGATGAGTGGAAGATGATCGAAGCAACGTCGATGGGCGTGCTCGATTGATTGCATTGGAGATGTTGATCGTGCTCACCTTGTCACTTCCATCCATCTGCTTACATGTCACACTCAACTCCGAACAGTCCGCTGCACACCACACCTTGATCATACTTTCGCCCCCCACACTGAGCTGACACAATTCCACATGTGGATGGGAGAAGAGTGGCGGCAGGGTATCGGAGTCAGCTGAGATGGATGGTGATGGCGCACATGGGAAGCTGATCGTCAAGCCGGGGTCAAGCTTATCCAACGCTATCTCCTCCTTCTCCTTCCCCTTCTCGTTGTCCGCACTCCATTCCAACAGTTGATCGATCGTACGATCAGGGAAGGGAATGGTGGTTTGGAAGAGGTTGGAGGAGGATCGATTCAGCGTGAGTGAGGCGGGATGAGACGGATGAATGAGATTGTTGATTCGGACCGATGGGGAGTTCTGAAGATGGGATGAAGTGGAAGAGGAGCTCGGGGCAGTGATAGAGTTGACATCATTCGTCTGTTCATTCTTTTCCTCTTCCTTCTCTTCCATTTCTTTCTCTTCTTGTTCCTTCTTTTCTTCATGTTGCTTTCGTCGCTCCCGCATGGCTGCCGCTTTCAATCGTGTCTCCGTGTCAATTTCTCTCTCCAGCTCCGCTTCATTCCACAGGTACGCTTGTGCTGGGTAGGTGACGAGTGGCTTGGCTGGATCGAGCGCTGGTGCAACGAGGAGCTTATACCCCGTCGGCAGTGGTGACGAGCCGAAATGTTCCGGGTTGAGAATGAGGGAGAGCTGTCCGGGAGAGTCGACACTGACTGCAGGGAAGATACCACGCTTACAATCGATATCGGAGAAGGCAACACCCAGTGGCTGTCCATTCGCCCAATAGGAAAGCTTGCCCATGCCTGTCTCAGCGTTGATATCGATACCGACACCAATATGATCACCACTCTTCCATGTATAATTCTTGGCAAATGTCTGCGATTTCGCATCCACACCATGATACAAACATTGTCTCGAGCCGTCGTAGCACCACGAATGATCATCATCCCCCACGCCATAATACGTGTTCCCTTTCATTTCCCGTCCACGAAAGTCTGGATCGGCCACACCAATCTGATGCACTTGCTCTCGCTCAATGACGCACACCCAATACCACTTCTGTGAGGTCAACAACAACCATTCTGGTGCATAGTGCGCGAAGTTATCCTGGCTGGTCAAACGCCAACATCCTGGTGCATACTCAGTACAGGTGCCATTCTTCTGCTCCATCCATGGAGCGACCTTCACTGGTGGAGGTCTCAATGCACTGAATGGTGCAGCGATGGATCCAGCTGCCGCTGGAGGTTGATGCACTCGACCCACATGATAGCGGCGTAATTCACGAGCAGAGACAAGTGGACGCCAACCATTGGCAGCGGCAGACATCACGGCATTCGGGTCAGCGCCAGCGACGATTAAACTACCACTGGCTGGGATCTGCGTGTCAGTCTGAGAGAGTGAGGCTGCGCTGGTGGATGGGGCAGTACCATCCGTAGTCACATTCGATGCACGAGTACGAACAAAACCAGCAGCATGTAGTTCCGCTTCAGTCTGTTCACGCAAACTTGCTCGTTTCTTGCCTGCCGCTCCCTTCTGTTGCTCATTGGACAGCGGTGGCATGCATCGATCCAATGCATTCAGGAATCCATCCCAATCTTGTCTCGTGACGGTGGCTGCAGTCGCATCCAGACCAGAGCCACCATCAGCTTTCGTGGCAGTCGTGGATCCATCCCCACCATTCTCCTTCGATTGGCCCAATACCGCTTGTTGCAAGTCTGGTGGCACCACGATACTCCGAAGACTGACATTGGCAACATGTGCCGCTGCTGTCGATGTCGATTGATGTTGCTGTTGCGCTGCAGCAGCTTGAGCTTTCGATGATGACATGAAATAGGAGACTCGATCACGATTGGTGAGGAAATGAGGAAGGACGAGCAGAACACGACGATGCAATTGATGCAACAATAGTTGAAGTTGGCTTTGTGGAGGCATGATCGACACTGGGGTGAGAGTGAGAAGTGCGCCCAACGCATCGATGTATTGTGAGGAGAGTGTCAGGAGTTGATGGTTGGGTGCGGTGCGTGTATGGATGAGGCGTGGTACAGCAACATCACCAACGACCGACAAGCATGTCGCCTCAACCTCAAACCTGGCTCCGTCATTGACTCGCTGAACATCAGCAATGAGCTCAGGCTTACGCTCACTCTCATCATCCTTCTTCACATCCGACTCGTCTTCATCATCATCCTGCAGTACATCGTAGATGAATGACATGAGGATTGCGACATGAGGTTGAGTGGCGGGTGTAGCCGTACCCGTACCTCCTGTTGATCCAGCTGTGCCATTCTCTTCCCTCTCTTCCGTCTCCTCCTCCGATGCTGCTCGACTACTACTCTGTACGGCATGCGCCACGGTACGAACGATGACTTCACGACCAGCTTCCTGTACATCCAGTGCCTTATGCACATGGACGAGTGATCCTTCGCGCAATACCGGGATCGACCCACCGAGGACGGAGAGGGCGCCAAACACACGAACGAGTGGTGGGGAAAGTGTCGTGAGACGAGGGTGGATGAGACCAGAAGCAAGCTTGCTGGCTGATGCAGCCAAATCATGCAACATGTGTGGTGCACGTTTGACATGATTCAACAGATGCTCAAACATGAACACTTTCCATTGTTGTGCCAAACTGGGTCCATTGGATGTTCCACTGGATGGAATGGATGAGAAGGTATCATCTTCCTCCTCATCATCCAGATCTTCCTCTTCTTCTTCCTCCGTCTCCATGCCCGCTTGATCCATGTTCTCCTTGGTCGAGGACATCATGAGTATGCGCAACAATGATGAGCACTCTTCCGCGACACTCTGTTGGCGCTTCAAGAAGTCGACTTGAACAGCTTGAATGGCGTGCGCACGAGCATCTGCTTCGCCCTCCGTCGTCTTCCACTTGTTTTTACCAACCTTCTGCCCACTGACTTGACCGAATGTGTCGATATAATGCTGCAATCGATCGTTGTTTGCCATACATTCCGTATGAGAATTCGTCTCCAATGGTCGCATACTCTCACTCCCGACCACTGACAGACAGTAGTCGATGAGATCATGCAAGTACAATGACGGGGAGGAGGAGGGCGCGGGAGTTTGAGTTGGAGTGGATGACTGTTCGGTGTTGGATGGTTGGGCCGGTGGCGGATGGGTCGGAGCAAGAGTGCGTGCCACATCTGTTGGAGTCGACAATGGCAGTAGGATCCGTAATAGACGGAGAGACAAGATCTTCGTCAGCCATGATGAGTATTCAGAAGGTCCAACTTGAGCCTTGATGGATGGTTTCGACACAGCTGGATTGGTGTCGGTGTCAGTGTCAGTGGATGACGAGGCAGTCGAATGATCCTCCATCACCATGTCTCGCATCATCTTCGTCCAACTACCATGCTCCGCATCAGGACTCTCATTCTCATCCGACTTGCATTCCTGTGCAACACGCAAGGCCAACTGTATGATGGCCTCACCCATCTGTAGCAGTCGTAACAGTAGCCACAGATATTGATGTAAGTAGAGTGTGAGAACAGTCAACTGCTCTTGTTGGAATTCCAACTGGATATCGAGAGGGAACTTGGACAGATTTTCCGTGGTGAGGAAGACAAGTGGGTTGAGTGGGAAGGAGGTGTCAAACCAAATTCCATTCGTTGGGCAGGAGAGCAATGTACATGAATGGACGAAGTTCACCATGTCTCTCGTCGAATGACCAGCATGCTTCTTCTTCTGTTGATGACCAGCACCAGCGCTGCTGTCCTTCACTGCCAATAATGCCGTACCACATCGTCGTACACTCTTCATGTCTAATTTCAGTTCAAAGTCGCCACACAAGGATGAGTCATAGGATGCGTGCCAGGTGCCCTGAATGACTTGGCCCAGTGGTGTGGTGCGAGGCTTGATTCGTGCACGATAGCCCAGATTGGCCATTTCACTGTTGAGAACGAATGCATCCGTCCGCAAGCTGCCTGAACCAGTGAAGAGCGAGGAAGTGATCTCTTGTCGATAGGCGATACCACGCAAGTCCAGTGTGAAGCCATCTTCATCCACTTCCACACGACTAAAATCCAAACGAATTGGCACGGGCTCACCGTACTCATCCAACTTGCCTGAATACACTCCAGGAAGCAATCGAGTGGGTGCATGACGCAGGATGGATTGAACTTCACTCACGGATAATTTGTCGCCGAGCTTCTTCGATGCAGTCGATGTACCCGATGCAACCGATCGACCACTACGAGCAGATGAGGTGGATGCATGGCGCAGCGTGACGGGAGGCTGGCTCGGCGGGAAATCGTCATCCGATGACATGGAAGAATCGCTCTCCATGCCTCCTTCCAAGCCATCATCGTCAGCAGGCATATCATCATCATCATCATCTTCTTCTTCACTGCTACTTTCTTCCTCTGTGTCGGACATCTCGCTTCGCTCTTCCGCACGCTTGGCCTCATCCATCGCTGCACTGGTTGGTATGTTGGAGTCCTCGTCTACAGCATCATTCTCGGCCTTCTTCTTCTCTTCTCCCTCACTTCCATCCGATGATGCACCACTCGCTGAGCCAGAATGGTCGAGATATTGTGAAGCATCCGGTGCCTCATCCTTGTTGCCATCGATGGTCGATGCTTTGTTGTGACTTGGACGACGAGATACGGACAGCGGCTTCGGTTTCTTTTGTTTCTTCTGTTTGGAGTGCACCCACCTGCCACCAATCAAGCGTTGACTTAGATCGACGGAGCCACATGCGCCACATGTCGCAGCATAGAGTGCATTGGAAGGGAAGAAGCATGAATTACAAACTGCAAACCCAATCTCTTGCGATGGTTCCGTTGCATCATCATCCTTGTTAGCGTGGGTGTGGGCCTGTTGCTTCAACTCGGTGAGACGCTCCAACTCCGAGAGACAGACTCGTCTCTTCTGTTGTGTTGTTCGCAATTGATTGTATACGAAGCGTAATACGTTTGCAACGATGATACGTGATGGATGTGCATCAGCTTCAGCAAGTAACATGGTTGTCGCATCCTTCGTGCTTGTTACATGATGAGATGGTTGTTGCTGTTGTTGATGCTGTTTGTTGTTTGTTGATCCAGCCATGATGATCGCCTGCTGTTTCTTCCTGCTTCCAATCTCCGCTCGTTGTTGTGCGACCAACTCCGCTTCCACGACTAGGTTCGCATAGAGCTCCGCGGCACGATACGCGATCAATCGATAGAGCAGCCAGGAATTCCAACGGAGAGGCGAGCTGGCGATGTGAGGGGACGAGATGAGATGCAACGAGGAAGTGGGAGTGGGCAACGTGGTGGGAGAGAGGAGTGACGCAGAGGCGGATGACAATGACAACGATGCAGACGATGTTGAGGCATCCTTTGCGCCAGTGGACACTGGCACTAGCCATTTGGTTGGTTGACGAGGCACATCGGACCAAGGTGATATGACAAATCCTTCCACCACTTGTGCCATGATCCGCCATTGATCCCAGCCCAATGCAGCGGATGGAGACGACAGGGATGGCTTGCCATCTTCATCTGTGGCAACCAACAATGCTTGACGTCGTCGCAGCGGGTCTGGTACAGGCTGCTTGTTATCTCCATGCTCAGGCAACGAATCGATCACAAAGAACAGTCGAGTGAGTAGGAGGGAATAGTATGGATGGGATGGTCGAAGGCGCATGAATGCAGCCAGTAGTCGTCGAACGGTCGCATCGAATTGCACAGCCAACGATGGAGCACATGCAGGATTGATTGCTGGCCCAGCACTCCATGGTCTTGCGATGGACATCGAGCGGAAATGGAGAAGTAGCTCATGTAACAGAGAGAACGCCAACAATGAACGAGGTGTGTTGACGAACAGCAACGAAGCAGTCGAAGGTGGGGAGGATTCGACAGATGACGAGGAGTGCTGCTGCTGTTCAGCCGATGGAACATGGCGGTGGGGAGGAGGATGTCTCCATTCATCTTGTCCGATTTGTGCGGAATCAATGAGATAATGCGTGGTGCGATCAAATAGGAACAATCCCAAACATCTCCACAATGATCTTGTGGCTTGTTCCATCATCCTCGCACGGAGTTGAGGAAGGAACGAGGAATTGAATGAAGGCTTGGATGCTTGATCATTGGACGATGTTTCATCATCCTTCTTCTCTTTCTTGCTCGCCAACATTGTATCATAATCCTGTGTGAGAAAGATGTATGCTGCTTGTGTAATCTGTTGTTCCGCTTCCAGATGACGGAATGAAACCGACAGCAGTGGATTGTGATCCACGTGTAATTGTGATGCACTGGTCGCAGCTGCAGCACTGGCAGCTAATGTCGCTGCAGCAGCCATCTGTTTACGTGCAGTCAGACGCTTCTTCAATCGCGCCACTGCACCCAGTGTATGAAGCAGCAATCGAATGAGTGCACGAGCACGGATCCATCGGGATGGAGTTCGCTTCAATTGTGGGGTGGTGGTCACAGCGCTGGGTAACTGGTCGGACGTGGCCACAGTGGAGGGTGACTGAGACGTCAGAGACTCGGTTGAGAGTGAATGACGAAACGCTGCTGCAGGCGCTGCATCACCAGGTGTCAGTAGCAATGGTGAGAGAGTGGTCGCAGATGTGGATGAAGCAGGTGAGACGATCGGTGAGGAACTTGATGCAGCAAATGTTGGTGAGGTTGGTGCGGAGGCTCCCATCATCTTACTCAGAGGTCGATATCCACTATCCAAACGCCTCAACAAATGTGCCGCCTGTGATTCATCGATCAATTCACATTCGAAGCACAGGAACGTCGCACGTTCACGAATTGTGTCATACAATTGTTGCACGTTGCCACCGGCACCTTTACACTTGGCGAAAAGAGATTGGATCTCCAGTGACTTCGACCAGAGTTGAGTGAGCTGCACTGGTGGAACATGAAAATGATATTGAGTTGGTTGAACAGGTGTTGAGGAGTCGGAATTGCCATTCTCCTCTCCAGCTGCTGCTGCGGTGGCGGCTGTTTGTCGTTGTTGCTGTCGATCATTGTACATGCGTTGTTCACGTACGCACAGATGTAATCGACGCAGATGTCGCAGTAAGACACACATGTATAATTGAGATGCCTTGTTCGCAATCTCGACAATACTCCTCTGTAGCCTCGGTGGACGAACGATGGAGCCATTCGCACCTCTGGTGGGGATAGCAGACAGCATAGAAGTGAACCATGTGAGTGCAGGAGCATGATCGAAGTAGGAACGAAGGAATGCATCCTGCTCAGCGAGACGAGCATGAAGAGCAGAAGAAGAAGCGGAGGAGGAGGAAGTGGAGCGAGTTGAGATGGGTGTGCTTGGATGTGCAGCTGCAGCAGCTGAGATTGGTTGTGATGGTAATGTACGTTGTGCGGCATCACTCATGCCATCTGCTGTCATCCAAGGCAGGATAGCCTGGAAACGATACTTGAACTCAATCATGACCGCATCACCACGTTCCACACCACTCTCCACAAGTTGTTGAAGATGTCTCAACGACATGTCACCACGCTGCTGTTGTTGTTGTTGTTGGTTGCGTGGATCGTTCGCGTGTTTGGCGGCCATGAGGACAGCTGACTTCAGGCCTCCCTGAAGCAGCTTCGTTTCATCCGTCCATTCCGCGATACGTTGATGCATGATCTTTGCTGCTTCATCTGTATCGGTCGTGTCAGCCATCATCGATTTTGATGCTGCTTCCATCTCCTTCTCTTCCTTGTATTTGGATCGTCCATGTAGGCGCAATGGTTGTAGGTCCCGATGCTGACGATCGAACTTCTTCTCATCTGTCAGTGGCAGGGCACACAGTAGCTGACGGGAGAGACAACCTTGAATGTGGATGAGCAGCGGAAGGAAGACGGTGGTGAACCAGATGGTTGGAGTCATGCTCGTTGTCTCATTGCCAGATTTCTTCTCCTGTTGATTGTCGCTCTTCGAATCATGTGCGCGATGGTGTGCAATGTGTGATGGCAACACATCCGCTGCTTGATCATCCATGCCAGCATCATGTAGGATATGATGGTTTCGGTCAACCAATGCAATCCATCGATCATACAATTGTTGGAAGGTGACATGAAGAGGAGAGATCAATGAGGCGATGATTGGCATCGCAGGTAGTCGAGATAGGTGTAGCAACGAGAGTAGCAATGGGTAGACAATCTGTTGTACAATGTGGAAGGAGAAGGATGACAATTCGAACACTTCAACGAATTTGGGAAGCTTGTTGATGAACAGGTCATCACCACCATCATCATCATCATCGAATCTCTCACCTGGTTGGCGATGCTTGGTGACACGAACGAAATAGATGAGTGGACTGATGCTCATCATATCATGATCACTGTCATCATTGTTGACAGCGCCTGCCACACCAGTCGGAGCCGGTGTCGATGGTGAGGATGGTGTGGAGATGAGATTGAGCACCTCACAAATGTACTGCTTCATCACCTCAACCGTGGTCAGGATCTCATGTGATGCAATGGACGCTGATGTGGACTCAGATGAAGAAGAGTCTGTTGCAGATTTAGGTTGGTCCTCCTCTTGCACTTTCTCTTCTTGTTGTTTCTCCTCCCTCTCTTTCTCTTCCCTTCCATCGATATGTCGTTCACTCGCCACTTCAACAGTTGCAGCAGGTTGGAATCGATAGGCGACTCCCCCGCTGCCGAACCCAGCCAATGTTGAGGGAGAGGTTGCTTCATGTGATGCGAGTGATGCCTCAGTCAGTGAGAGTGATGGATGGGTCGGGCCAGATGACGACTTCTTCATTGCCTCCTGGCGCTCTTGTTCAACTCTGTGTGCAATGTGAATGGTACGTTCAGCACGATCCAGAAGGAGGGATTGGAATGCGTTGAAGAATGCAAGCAATGATGGCAACCATGGAGCGAGGGATGGGTCAGAAGCCACAACAACAGTAGCGGGTGAGGTCGCAGAAGTAGTAGAGGGAGCTACTACTGCTGCTGTGGAGGAGCCGGGTAATGTAAGCGAAAAAGGATTCGATTGACGATTGAATAGATCAATGGCTGATGATGATGATGAGGCATCGAGAGTCGATGCGATGAGATTCGGATTGTTGGTTGCAGACACCGACACTGAAGATTCCTTCTTCTCCAAATCGTTTGCTGATGGGTCCATCAGATGGCGGTGTTGAGGAGGACGATGAGGATGGTCGCGTGCATATTGGGCGCTCATCCTCAACAATTCAAACATCCGATCCAGAACAGTTCGTGCACGCTGTTGTTCAACTTTGATACAAGATGCTTGACGATGCACGGAAGAATCAACACCGGGACTCGGCGTAGGGTGAGTGGATGAAGATGGTGCTGATGATCGATCCATGTCGTCGTCTTCGTGTAGGAGTATGGAGAATTGTTTGCTGAGTGGTAAGTTCGAATCCAAAGCAAGTGGATCATCATTCTCCGCTTCCTCCGCTTGCTTCATTCTCTCCCTCTCAAATCCATCGATCTCACTCTCATCAATCTCCTCATCTGATGAATCTGTCTCTTCCTCTTCTTCCTCCTCATCTCCATCAACTGCCTCTTCCACGACTCGTTTCTTCTTCTTGTTGGCCGCCGATTGTTTTGTGTTGGGTTTCGGAAGCACACGACAGAGTCTCTCGACGAAAGGTTGGAATGGGAAGGAGAGTGCACAGGAAGTCGGCAACAATGCTTCGATCAACTCACTCACACTGGGAAGGAAGGACGGGGAGGATGAGGAGAGGAAACAGCTGATGAGCGTAGGAAAGAGGGAGGATGAGAGAGAGGAGACTGAGGCAGTCGTGGACACAAGTGAAGTCTCTCCACTATGTGGCAGTGTAGTTTGTTGCTGTTTCCCCTCCTCTTCCGTCCATCGACCAATGATATCTGCCGCAATAAACAACTTGTTGCTCGTCTGTGATCTCCCTTGTTGTGAGGCACCGTCTTCGTCTGACCCTTCTGATGACGATGCATCGTTGGAGTGCGCGGACTGTGTCGATTCTTCCAATACATCACTCAGATCACTCAAGATGGATTGAACGACTGAACGGACTCCAGATGTCACGAGTGTGGATGCAGCATCATACTCTGGATTGGATGGGGATGGGGAGGAGGGAGAGCCCAACGACGATGATGATGACGTCTGTTGTGATGAAAGTAGACTCCATAGAAGTGTCTTGATGCGACCAGCCATCGTCGATGTTAAGTACTGCTTCACATTCCGCTGCGACGATTGTGCAGTGCGCAATAACTGTATTGCACAGAGGTGACGACCCAGTAAGCGAAGCATGGCGAGGAGTGTGTACATGTACGCCATATAGTCACTGAGAGGTAAGGCGGGTCGTGCAGCAGTTGGGCCGGAGAAATAGATGGGTAACAACATGTTAATCATGCTCATCAAATTCTCGAACGTCGTTTCATTACAGCAGAAGACGAGTGGATCGATCGTGTCGGCATCGGCTGGTTTGGCCACCCTGAAGGTGGGGCCCTTGGAAGCGATCTTCATCGCACGCTTCAACTTCCGCTTCTCACGGGAGGTCAAGCGTTGGTTGCTCGTTCTTGAAGCCCTCTTGCCATCGTCATCTTCATCGTCTACAGCGGTGCTCATGCTTTCCTCGATCGTTGCGTGTGTGGATGTACTGAGCAGTGAGGCGAGACGAGCGGAGAGACGATCGAGATGGGCAGCGAGGAAGAAGCAAAGGATGGATGCAGACACTGGATGACGGTTGGTCGTCGATGATACCTGGTCACGATTGCTTGTTGTTGAATGCTCCGATTCATCATCATTCAATGTCAATCCAAATTCCTGTAGCATTCGATGAGGTTGTAGATGGAATGAATGAGGTTGTCGAATGGCATGTGCCCGTCTGCCCGATGCCTCTCCAGCAGCACCATCCATCATCATCTCTCGATCTCGTCTCATTCGTTCCATCTCGGCCTCCTTCTCATTCTTTTGTATCTCACCCAATGTTGCTTGGATGACGGCATCTTCCTTCGCGTCCATCTGTGCTTCCACTTCAGCCGTCTCAAAGAATCCCGCCAGATACATCAATCCATGCAGATTCTGAATGTTGCCCTCGCCGACATCACGGATGGAATCAGATGAGGCATGCGAGGATGAGCTAGAAGATGAACGGGAGCGTGAGCGTGCACGTGCACGAGAGCGAGGGGAGAGTGAGGAGAGATCGGAGTCCTCATCATCGTCATCATCATCTTCTTCGTCGTCTGAACCCGAGTCGCTGTCACTTGCAGATGATGGTGATTCAGATCGATCGAGACCATCCTCATCCCGTTCTTCTTTTTCTTCATCTGTTCCATAATCCTCCTCACTGCATGCGGAGGCAAATACAGAAGGATCAGGATCCTCATCATCACTCTTGACTTCCGATTTCTCTTCCTCCTCCTCCTCTTCACTGTCACTGCCACTTGAACTGGATCTCCTTGCAGAAGGGGCAGTGCCATTCCTTCCATTGTTTCGTCTCGTATTGGTTGCACGCCCATCACCACTGGCACCATCCCCTTCTCGACGTATGAGTTTCATTCTTCGTTTGATTTCACGATTGGCACGTGCTCTCTGTGCTCGAAGTGCCTGTTCTCTCTCGGCCGCGAACATGCTCCGAACAGCCTGGCGTAATTGGTTGGTTGTTTCTTGGAGATGTGAGTCGGGATCATGTTGGTATGGTGTGAGCAATTGGATGAATGGTGTGAGATCATACGTTGGAGTGAGTGCCCGACTGCCATCCTCACTGATGGTCGCTCTCAACATGCTTGATGATGATGATTCGCCTTGGCTTTGAGAATGCTGCTGCTGCTGCTGGTTGTCCAGTGGAGTACAATCAGTTTGAATGAGGAAGGCCATCCATTGTAACAGCTCAGGGAAGCTTCCACGTAATACACTCCATGCAATACTCACCTCGATACACTGTGCACGAACCAATGCAGGAGTGAGAGCTGGTGGAGGGTTGGCCAACGCTGATGGTGACGATGAAGATGGTGTGAGTGCCTTGGATCGCTTGCGAGCAACTGAAGGCGGCAAGGCTCGTGCAGGAGTATGCTGTTGCTGTTGTGAGGATCCTGTCAGTTGTTGTTGTGTATCAGCAGGAATCAAGCCCAACGATTGCAACATGTCATCGAACGGAGAGATACTCGCCGTCGGTGCACTCATCACTTTCTCACGCTCCGCCTCATCCATCTCATCCACACGTGCAATGAGCTCACCGAAAAATGACAGGATTGGACGTAAGGAACGAATGGGTTGAATGTCCTGCTCAGTGACAGCAGCAGTTGATTTCCGATTGCCACTTGAACGCGTTGAAGCGATCGAGCTGAGTGAGGAGGGTCCAGGCAGTTGCATCAATGCATGACGTGCCACGGATAAGATATGAACCAATACACGTGGATCTTGTTGTTGCATCGAGGCAATGAGTACCAATGCAGTTGAGACGAATGCACGAAGGGAGACGGTGTGTAGGAGTGTGGAAACTGGGGAGGAAGAAGGTGTGACAGCAACCACTCCTGTTGATGAGCGTGACATTGGTAGCTTCGATGGAGATGTGACTGTCCCTTGCTCGACAGTAGGCTGTTGTTTGGCAGGCTCCGCTTCGCCTTCCTCTATTTCGTCCATATCATGTGCACGCATCACTTCCTCAATCGCTGCTGTGACCTTCTCCGCCATCTGCTTCTGACGCTCACTTCCACTCTTCATGCGACGACGCAGAGCAGAGAGGTGTGCATATAGCTTGTTGGCCGCATGTGTAATCGATTGAGCTGGACTCATCTGTCGGTCTCTCTTACTTGACTTCTTGCTTGTAGCTGATGTCGATGGTTGATGCGGCATCGCATGTCCTTCACCCACTGATGCGAGCTCAAGTAGCAGACCATGATAGAGTGGAGGACAGGCGGGAGGAGGCTCATCTTCATACGAGGAGACGGACATCTTCTGTGCACCGTCACCTGGTGACGATGAGGCGATAACACTGCGCACGCGTGATAGTAACGCATGTCTCGCAGCATTGGTCGCTGATCCTGGTTGGGAGTGTGGGATGGGAGGGATGCGTGGAGAGCGAAGCAGCAGCGTGATATCCTCCTCATCCTCCGCCACGGAATTATCGGGGAACTCATCACACTTGTCACTGGCGATGAGTGCATGTTGTCCGATCTGTTGGCCACTATCATCACTTGATTGTTTCGCTGGCTCTGGATCTCGTGTATGTCTGCGGCGTGATGGTGGCAAACGAGGAGGAAAGAGCAGCGCTCCACTGCGACCGCTGCCCAACCCTCCTCTGTCTCTGTCTCTGTCCCGCCTCTTGACAGTGTCAGTCCCGACCAATCCAGACTGGGCGTGACCCATCGTTCAATAGAGGACAAGGGGAGAGAGAGGACGACGTGTGAGGGAGGACTAGCGGAAGGCAATGAATGATTCGACTGAGCCCGATCGACTCTCCTTCCTGTCCTGTCTGACGGAATGAATGTGGGCGAGGAATCAGCGTGCAGGGAGGGAAAAATTTTCTTGGCCAAGTGCATGCATGTGAACTGGACAGAGCTGGTAATACATCGACAAGTTGGCCTAACATCCATTAGGTATGTGTTTGTAGTGCTGTGGTGCTGTTCAGCCTAGAAACGTTTCATCATGTCCTTCGTGAAATTCCACATCTTCACAACCATATGGCATCATCATGGAGCAATAAAAATTTATAATTCCACAAAGCATGTGTTTGCTATTATCTATATGTGCTATATATGTGTTTAGTATGACTAAATATGCGACATAACATGCGTAAACATGGCTGTCAAACGAGGCAAATCTTCAAAGCCAACATTCTGGTCGATCGTCGTGTAAGGTTCTAGATTGTTGCACGGGACGCGGCAGAGTGGAGCTGATATGCGCGGGTGAAGACACAATGGGCCACCATCAGTACTCCGGCTGCCGAGGAGAGATCTTAGCTCCAGCTTCTCACACTCACCTCACACCTCATCGCTTGGACATCGAGTTGTATCTCGGTGCAGGAGGAGCGTTTGGTACATCGACTTTTGCATATAACCTCTTTCTTTCATGTTTCTCATGGTTGCCTTCTTCAATGATCGTCATCTCCGTTCCAAATTCTTTCGATAATTTTTGAATGCGTTGCAACAATTCCCGCGCACTCTCCAATGGCACATGGTCGATCCTCGCATCCGGCAGTCCGAACGAATGATTGAATCTGAGGCGTTCAGGAGTGTCACCTGGGGATAATGTTGGGAGCAACAATGAGATGGGACGAAGGAGGAGTGAATGAAGATGGTAGCCACAGTCACAGGGAGGCGGATCCAACTTCTCTGTTCGCATCGGTGAAGGACGAGCTTCAGGACGGTCAGCATCGAAGGAATCCATGGAACGAGTCGGAGTACGACAAAAAGGCACATCCTGCAGCTTGGATGGGGATGATTGTTGTTGTTGAGTGCACGATTGATTATGTTCTCGGTCACATGTTTGAGTTGTGTCATGATCCTCATGATCTGGCCGTTGTTGCTGCTTCTGTTGTTGATCACTTCCTCCATGTAGGTTGAGCCATTTTTCCATGATCTGTTCCTCATCTGTCTTCATCTCTTCAAATACTCTCTCGGTCACTTCAGCCGCTTCTTCAACGACACGCTCGGCACCTTCCTCGAGCTCCTCCACTCCTTCCTCAACCTTCTCCACGGCGCTTGAAGCGAGGTGAGATGCATGCTCATGCTGCGGCTGATTGTCATCCTTTGGTCGAACTGGACAGACAGAAATAGAAATGGGCTTCTTCCTTCTGCGTGTCGCACTTTCTTCAGTTGTCGTGCACTCTTCATCCATGCATGTGGCACAAATCCATTCAGTCTCGACTAAGACGCTTTCATACGCTTCCTCACCCCACACATCCATACTTGCAATGCTTTGAAAGATGAAGTTTCCCAATCCATAAAAGATCGGTTTGCCATCATGGAATGCAATACCTTGTACATAGGGCACTCCATGACTCACATACAGGTCTGCACCATGATCCAAGAAGGATTTGGCCAAGTCTCGTCTCCATGGGTCAACCGTGTGTGGATCCGTCGAGTTGATATAATGGTTATGATGGACCACGGCGATCAATGACCGACCATCTTCTTGTTGACGTCGTTTGACTGCTCGATCAATTGCTTTGAGTTGTCGAGAAAGATCACTGGAATCTAATGTACCATTTGCAGCCATCCTCAACACATTGACACCGGGTCGTTTGGCCAATGCAATACCGGACGTGTTCACACTGCCACTGGCCATGGATACGATGCGCACACCAACACCTGCGGAAGATGGGTTGGGATAGGTTGGATTGTCGTCATCATCTTCTGCTGGTTGCTCATCGCCGTCATTGTTCGAGGGTATGGGCCGCTTGGAGGAAGTGGATGATGATGGTGCATCTCGTACTAGCGTGAATGTCGATGCCGATGCGACACTCTCGTTCCGTCCAATACCCGCACAAGCATCATATGCATATTCGGGTGCGGTTGCATTCAATTGCTGAAATGCCTCAAGAATATTAAATATGCCCGGTGTTTCCAAGTCCCACACATGATTATTCGCGCAGCTCCAGACATTGATGCCCAGTTCGTTGGTGAGGAGGTGGAGGGTGGATGCCGGGGCGATGTGAGCGAAGATGGTCGCACGCCAATTACAACCACCGAATGGACCTTCCAAGGCTGTTTCTAGATCGGAGAGAACGAGATGAGAGGGGGAGAACAGGGAGGACCAATCTGATAACCAATTCGACACGAGCACTTGCTCATCGGGTGGTTGATCTTCTCTGATATCATATTTGAGTACAGTTTGTCCCAACAATGTCATCTTAAATATAACCTGAGGTTTGTTTGGTGCTGGGTCAGAATGATGCGACTCCATCAATCGAATGGCCACAATGGTGAAGATGATGAATAATGCCACGAGCACAGTGATGCCGACACTAACTGTGAGGCATAAACGACGACGAGGAGAACCGGGAGGACATTTACGTGAGAAGAAGGAGGGAAGAGATGATGAGGATGTCGGAGGAGCATTGTTGGAATAACTGAGTGATGGTGTGAGTGGATAGAAGGCGTCATGAGCATGAATCATCAATTCCTGTTGTTGTTGATAGATCTGTTGTTGTTGCTCATCATCGTCCTCGCCTTCCATCACTCGCCGATATTGAGGACCTCTACCGTTATTTCCATCCATTTTGTCTCCTGGAAGATTTGTGTAGTGCGACATTGTCGCGTGTTGGAGGATGAGAGGATGTCACAAGCGGCCAATGGCTTGGCTTGTCCGTGAAGAGCTGTCGGGCGCAGCGAGAGTTGTGTCAGTGATGGCGTCAGCACGCACGGAGTAAATTGCTATGTTGGGAGATAGAGGCTGCTCTATGTCGTGGCAGATGTGCGTGGAAATATGATGAACGTGAGCGAGCAATGCTTGTCGCTATGAATGGATGTGAATGACGTCAAACGACAGGAATTGACCACGTGAATGAGTGACGAGTTGATTGCTGTCAAGTAGTGACTGAATCTACACGGGTCAGCCCAGCGAAAGTGAAGATGCTACCAGCGGCTTGTGTATCAGCGGATGAGGTTGGAAGAAGATTGGAACAGCGTTACGTCTGCTTTGACTTTGACTCCGATGCGGTCAGTAGAAAGGGGAAGTGAAGTGGATGACTGACGCAGCGTCTCTGTTGACGTGATAAGAATGCAACAGAAGCAACATGCATGAGATGTGAGTGTGACATGAGTTGTCATCCAACTAGCACGCTGCATATGCCACCAGCAACATATGGCTACCAACATCATTCTGCGTGATCATACACAATCATCGACTTGAGCAAGTATAACTGTGTGGTCGCAGTGGAAGCAATGCAAGGAGCTCGCCAAAGTGGCACTCTTGCACCACTCGATACAGCGGTACGACCGATCATTGTGTGCTATGATGGTAGCTGT
>Ga0256777_1000023_pt1 | contig 25339 bp, 1 predicted proteins | sample MC6MC0928MT_FD_186042 | JGI IMG/M metagenome (GOLD analysis project Ga0256777, IMG submission 186042) | Metatranscriptome of enriched soil aggregate microbial communities from Iowa State University, Ames, United States - MC6-MC0928-MT... | ecosystem: Environmental > Terrestrial > Soil >... | reverse complement strand
CTTGATCTTATGGGAGTGGGAGTGAGAGTGGGAGTGAGAGTGCGAGTGGGAGAGTACGCGTGCACGACACGTGATACGTCGAGACATGGACCCGGACTGGGACTGGGACTGGGACTGGGACAGGGACAGGGACAGGGACAGGGACAGGGACAGCACTGCGTCTGCAGGCCGATAACGAGATCGATGTTGGACGGTCGAGGATAGCGAAGCGAATAGGAGCTGGTGCATCCATCGAAGGATGATGACGTCGAAGGAGGTTGAGGCAGCAGCCCATCGTGGAGAGGTCATGTATAGGTGGAGCACTGTCGGTCATGGCAGCGCGAGCGTGCAGTGCAGTGCAGCGCAGTGCAGCGTGTGTTTGAGTTGAGCCCCTTAATCTTCCCGTTTCTCATCGTCATGATGAGTTTCGGATGGAGACGCATGTGAAGGTGGAACATCATCACTGTCGTTCTCGCCATGTGATTCTCCTTCAGCAGTCGCCGCAGTAGCAGAGTGGGAGCGCGAAGCAGAGGCAGACGCAGACTGATCATCATACTCATCATCATCATCATCATGCTCACCCGTGCTGTGGCTCGCCGTATCATGACTATAAGCATGAGCATGAGCATGAGCATCGCCATCATCGATGTCATCACCTGTGCCATCGCTGTGGCTGTTGCTGTGACTGTTACTGTTACTGCTGCCGCTGCCATTGCCATTGCCATTGCTATTACCATTCCCATTGCCACCTTCATACTCATTCGTGTCTAAACCATCCGCTCCTGCACTTTGGCTTGTATAGCTCGCGGAATCTTCATACTCCCTGTCCTCACCATCCTGCTCCATGTATCCACCATCTTGACTCATCATCTCTTGCTCCTGCCCGTCCTCCTCCCCCTCCTCCTCCATCCACATCCTCTTCCTCATCCTGTTCGCCTCTTTCCTTTCCCACTTCTCTTCCCTCATTTTGATTCTCGCTTCTCTCTGCTCCTCCTTCGTCTTCTTCCTCCTTCTCCTCTCTTGCCATGTCTTCCACATCTTACGTGCGATCATGGTGATGAACCATAGGAATCCACAGAAGAAGCCCAGACATAGAAGGATCAATGCACTCGACATGATCAAATCATCGCGCATATTGCTAGAACCCAAGGGAAGATTGTAATAAACCAAACCAGCGAGTAGTAAGAGATATATTTCAACTTGTGCGAATAGTGCGAGTAGGTCATCTTCATGTCTGAGGTATGGTGAGAAGTAGAGTAGGAGTACCGTATAGAGTGTACATATCACCATTCCCAATTGTAGCTGTGCTTGAGGTGGTGCGAATGCCAGCATAGAGGTGAGTGCTAACTTATTGACACAGTCGATCAACTCCCACCACCAACACTCCGCACTGAAACCAGCATACAGGAAGCCTAACTGTGCCTTGATACGAGACTCCTTCAGATCCTTCTTATTCAATTGTAATAACGCAAAGAAGAAAACTGGAATGCCGACAGGATAGAGTAGGATGAGTGCGATGGCCACGAATGCAAATGTCGTCCATCGATCCGTATAGCATTGTACGCGTAGATCCGTCCATAGGAATGCTCGATCATCAATCTGCTTACATACGAAATGTCTGAGTACCGTCGATGATACATTCGGATAGATGAGGAAGAGTAGATAGAGGAATAGTTTCCAGAATTTCATCGTTGACCTTGCTCTCTCTTGTACGGTTGCATGCTTGAAGCAGAGACATTCAAAGTATTTGGGAAGAAGAATGAACACGACCGTCACCAACAGTAAGGCAACAGGTGCAACGACGACGAACGTAAATTTCTTATAATAAAAATCATACGAGAAGAGACATTGAGCGGATGTGACATTGCTGAGAAGGAAATCCATATTGACCACATCGAATAACAGGACGAAATCTTTGAATGTATTCGGCCATTGAATTTCCAAGCCAGATGAGATGTTGGTGACAACTTGAAGGAAGCCAAGGAAAATCTTCAGCTTATACGTGAAGTCGGAGGGGGGAGGGGGAGGACCATACACCGACATGGCATCAAGACTCGTGGATGATTCAGCATCATATGCATCAACTTCAGCTTCGACGTCAGTATCGGAGGAAGTGCCGGAGGTCATGGAGGAAGGATGAGAATCAGACGGTGTACTTGCACCCGATGCACGTGATGAGGACACACCACTGCTACTATCACATACATCGCTATCCGATGCATCTGAATCTTCATCCATCCATGATTCCCCATCACTCTCCTCATCCTCCATGTCACTGACAATGTCATCCATCATACTTTCCTCATTCATGCTCGTGGTGTGTGAGTGGAATGCTTGTCGTCCGCTCCGTAGCACGACGTAAAACATGAGCCATAGAGCAAATAAGATAACGAGGACGATCAGAACAGTCACGAAAACATTGGCAGAACCAGTGGGACAAGGTTGGCATGCTCCCCCCATGGTGTCACGATAGCCTTCCAAGCATTGTGTACATAAGGCGGCTGCACGTGATCCTGTACACTGAGTGGAACATTCAAAGTATGGTGGACCACAAACGTCAGTGGGTGGAGACACACCACCGTCACCACCACCATTGTTGGGGGGATCACTCGACAAGGGACGGAAGGCGAGGGACTCAGAAGGGACCACACCTCGTGTCGCTCCATCAGATGCATGACCCATTGGTGCAAGTGCCATAGTCTGTGTCCGATTATGCATGTATGCTAATGTTTGATCTGTTGTTGGTCCAGACGTGTATTGCGCCGCTCCCCCCATGGCCTCTGATCCCTGACAGTTTGAACGAATCGGACATCGATAGAAGTTGAGAGAGGAATTACTCGAACGCCACCAACCGGGTAGGGACTTCAAATTGTAATAAGTCGTACCCGATGAAGTACAATCACCACCAACAGGGCAAGGGACACAGCGATAGATCGAATCTTGGAGATAATACGGTAAGTAGAATCCAGGTTCGCATGCGCATTCTGTCCGTTCCAAGTTTGATTTTCCATGTGCACGGCATGGTTGACATTTTGCCATTCCATAGTTGGTGGCCACATCATTCAATGCACAGCTTAAACATTCATCTTGACCCCAACTGCCGGAGAAACGACCCGGGGCACACGGACGACAGGAGCTGGCACGGACGAGATTATTGTACGTGCCAGGGGGACATAGGTTACAACCAGTCGCGTTGCCAAACGTACCAGTTGGGCATGGTGTGCATATACTTTGCCCTGCATCATATGTCCACTCAGCCATGGGGCAATCCTTACATGTTTCTGCCCCCACCTCATCCCCATACGTTCCTTCGCTACATGGTCGACACTCCGACAGTCCATCGATGGGTGCATGCGTGCCAAGGCTACATAAGCTGCAATATGCTTGACCCCGTGTCGAGACCGCACGACCACGTGCACACTCACTACATTGAACGGCACCAGTCGATGGCATGGATGTCCCCTCATAGCATGGAGTACACGTCGTCTGTCCACTGGCGTTCGCAAATCGACCAATACTACATGGCAGACAACGAGTCTGACCAGGTGATGGATTGGATAGACCAACGTCACATGCGACACAGGTTGCGTGACCTGGTAGGGGTTGTGCACGACCGGCTGCACATGGCTTACATTGCACGGCTGCAAGCTCATCATTATACGAACCAGGGTCACAATTCTGACACATCGTCGCACCAGATACTTGACTATACTTTCCAACGATACACACATCACATACGGCCTGGCCTGCCAATGCAGCAAATGTACCCTTGGAGCAACGTTTACATTCCAGTTGAGCGCGTGCATCTTGATAGGTTCCAGCGGCGCATGCATCACATTGAATTTTCCCCGTACCATTGGAGAATCGACCAAGCTCACATTCATCACAAGACGTCTGACCAACATCGGATTGATGCCGACCCACACCACAATCCATACAACTACTGGCATGGGAGTCGATTCCATACTGTCCTGTTGGACATTGGTAGCACATGGATGCACCCATGCTCGCCATATAGCGACCAGGTGTACATGCTTGACACTCCATACTACCCGATTGCGGTTGTGCGTGACCGATGGGGCACAATGTACAATTCGTTCGACCACTGCCATTATTATATGAACCTGGCGCACATTCAATACAGGATGCTAATCCAGGTACATTGCCATAGCGTCCTATTTGACATGCTGAGCAGACAGTCTGACCCTCGGATGGTTGAGCTCGTCCAACACTACACTTGTGACATGAACGCGCACCTTTGATCGTCTGATAATAGCCTGGCTCACATGGAGAGCATGATGATTGACCGGGTGCATGACTGAATGTTCCCTCGTCACACAACATACATGCCGTGCCTGCCTCTCCATTCTGATACGAACCTTCCACGCACTCCATACATGTTGACTGGGCTGTGACGTTGTTGAACTTGCCAGTGGCACAAGTCGAACACATGGTCGAACGAGAACTAACGGTGAATGTTCCTTCAGCGCATGGCATGCATGATGTCTGTCCGGATGCATCCTGATAGTATCCGGGTAAGCATGGCTCACAACTCACACTGCCGTTGACGTTCGATGCTGTCCCCATCGGGCATCGTTGACATTCCTTTGAATTCGGCTGTATCTCATATCGTCCGATCGGGCAGCGTTTACACGCCGTTTGACCATTTGCATCTTGATAGGATCCAGGTTGACATGGGAACTGTGTGGTGAGTCCGCTGTGGTTACTGAAGAAACCTTGAGTGGCCAACCGACATTGGGAGAAACCACCAGCATCGGCATAACGACCAGGCTCACAAACATCACATGATGATTGACCTTGTGAGATCTGATGACTACCGGCTGGACATTGAGAACAACTACTGCTGCCATTGAACGGAGTATAATGTCCAGTCTCACATGCCAGACAGACGGTTTGACGCTCAACCAAATTATAGTGCCCAACAGAGCATAGTTTACAATTCGATTGACCTGCATTTGCCTGGTATCGTCCAACACTGCACGCCATACATGATGTCTGTCCTGTTGTATTCGCCATCGTTCCTGCATCACAATCGAAGCATCGGGATGTACCAGGCGCATTGGTATATCGTCCTAGAGCGCATTCCGTACAGTTTGTTGCTCCATTCGTGTGTTGATCGAAGCCACCACCACATAGTGTACACGCAGTTGCACCGACTTCATTCGTGTAACGACCTGGGATACAGAGCGCACATGTGGATAATCCAGTCGTAGCAGCTGCACTGCCTGGTGCACATAGTTGACAACTGCTTGCTCCTGGTAAGGAAGCATATCGTCCGATTGGACATAAGTCGCATGTATGATTCCTACCCGTCTCATTCGAATATCGTCCTGGTGCGCAAGGCTCACAAGACGATCGACCACGATCCGATTGGAAGCGACCAGCTGAGCAGAGTTGGCATGATGACTCACCAGATGACGATTGACTCGAACCAACATCACATGGTACACACTCCAACGCACCAACACTCGATTGCACATAACCAGGGGGACACAGTGGACAGATCGATACACCGGATACATCCGATGCAGTACCGACGTCACACGGCTCACAAGAGTTGCGTCCATTGGCTGGTTGTTGTGTACCGGGGGAGCAAAGGGTGCATTGAGATAATCCTGTTTCGTTCGAGAAGGAGCCTGGACGGCAATCTCTACACACCGTTAATCCAGTCCCATCGCCATATTTACCCATCTCACATGGCGTACACTCCGTCGCGCCTTGTAGGATTTCATACTTGCCAAATGGACATGCGAGACAGGATTGATTTCCTTCGGCAGGTTGATATCGACCTGCATCACATCGACTGCACAACGACTGACCTGACTGCGTCTGATAGTGTCCACTACTGCATGGTAGACAGGTGGAGGATGCAGGCAGAGGTGCATAGCGGCCAGCCACACACTCCTCACATGTCACACTCCCATTGTTTGCCGTTGCTCGACCAATGGCACATGGCTCACAAGTTTGTTGTCCTGACGTCTGCATGAAATAACCAACGCTGCAAGCTTGACATGATTGCTGTCCGTTGGCTGGTTGAACGGAGCCAGCTGGACAGGGACTACACAACGATTGACCAGTCTCATTCGAGAAGCGACCAGGCTCACACCAAGAACAGATGCTCAATGATGAGAACAGACCATACTGCCCTTCGCCACATGGAAGACAGGATGATGCACCTGATGATGGTTGGAAGCTGCCTGGTGAACATTCACTGCATGTACTCGCATTCAGACCTGCATTGAATGAGCCTGGTGCGCATCGTTGACATGCAGTCAATCCCTGTGTCGCACCAAACTCCCCGACTGGACAGGGTCGACAGGTTGCGTTACCAGGTAATGGCTGATAGAAGCCAAGTGGACAGAGTAAAGAAGAGTTGGCACCAGGAGATGGAGCATACGAACCAGCTGGTACGAGGAGACACGACACTTGACCAGGACTAGGCTGATAGCTACCTATCTCACATGGCGTGCAGGTAGATAATCCAGCGACACTCGCAATCATACCAGGCGCACAATGCTCACAATCCGTTGCTCCATAGACAGAACTGATCGTTCCGCTGCCACATAATGTACATTCCGATTGTCCCCATGCCGATGTGAACGATCCCGGTGTACACAGCGCACAGTCACTTTTGCCAGGTAATGGTTGAAATCGTCCTGGTGTACAATCGAGACAATGACTCATCCCTGTTGCATTGGCGAACGTTCCGGTGGCACAATCTCGACATGTTGACTGTTGAGTCGCATCATTGACACTGCCTAAGGGGCAACTCGTACACAACGATTCGGATGGGAGTGATGTAAAAGTTGTGGCTAAACATTGATCACATGTGGATGCACCCGTACGATTTCCATAGAAGCCAACACGACAGGCAAGACAGAGTGTCTGAGCCCATGATGGATTATAGTAACCTCGCTGACATGGGTCACAATGGGTCTGACCATTGAGTGGTTGGACGGTACCAGGAGCACATGACCAACATTGTGTCGCAGCCGTTGCATTTCCCATCGATCCAGCTGGGCACACTTGACAACTGGATTGACCCGTCTGTGTATTCAACTTACCGAGCTCACAGGGCAAGCATGATTCAGCACCTTGTTCCGGTTGGAAATATCCCTCGGGACATGGCTGACAGGATGATGTGCCATTCGAGGCTTGAGCACGTCCAGGTTCGCATAGACTGCATGCGACCACAATACCACCAGTACTATAGCTGCCACTATCGCATGCGACACAGGAAGTTCCACCACTGGATGGTTGGTATTCGCCGGCAGGGCAGCCACCACATGCTGAACTTCCATTCGTTGAACTCATCGTTCCAGCTGCACATAGCACACATGAAGTAGCAGCAGTCGATGATTGGGCTCGACCAGCGACACACTCACGACACTCTGTTTGTCCACTGAGCGCAGTCGCACGACCAGATGGACAATCGAAACATATCTCTGCTCCTGATTCATTCATATAATGACCAGCCGTACATGGCTGACACATTCGTTGTGCAGGGAGACTGTTGGCTGTTCCTGGCGGGCAACGTGTACAATTGACACTGCCTTCATCAGATTGATACAAGCCAGGGGAACAATCATCGCATGTCAGTCCACCAGGTGAGGCGCGGTAGCGTCCTTGCGTACAGAGTGCACAACTTGTGCTGCCTGAGCTGGATGCAGCTCGACCAGCCTCACATTGAATACATACACTTGCATCACGATCTGGTTGATACGTGCCAGGTTCACAAGACGAGCACACAATCGTTCCATTGTTGGATGCAGCTGATCCGGGTTCGCACGCCTCACATTCAGCCATTCCTTCACTCCCCGCACTCTTCCCAACTGGACATAGACTACACTTGATCACACCATCCACTGCATCCACTGCAGAGTAGGAGCCCTTGGAACATGCAGAGCAGGATGAACGACCGGTCGCATTGGAGAAGGAACCACTGTTACATGGAAGACAGAGGGACATACCAGACGTCGGAGCATAACGTCCGACCTGACATGGCTTACACATTCCCAGACCTTGCTCATCTGCATATGTGCCGGGTAAGCAATCCGTACATTTTTGTTGAGCCGTGGCGTTGGTTGCTTTCCCAAGCTGACATAACTGACATGTTGCAGCTCCCGTTGATGGTGCGAAACGTCCAGCAGTGCAATCCTCACAGCTCGTACTTCTCTGCGTGATCTGTGCGCTACCAGCATCACATGGAATTTGTGATGTACTCCCCCATTGCGATGTATAGTGGCCCGCATCTGTTGACTGACAGATGGCTTGATCAGGATTGGGATTATACGTACCAGGTGCACATCGACTACAATTGGTCGAAGCAGTGAAGCTCGCATATTCACCGGCCAGGCATGGTATGCATGATGTTGCACCCGTGTCATTCATGTGACGACCTGATGGACATGGATCACATAGAATCGATCCAGACCCAGAACTAAATCGACCTGGCTCACAACGATCACATGAGGTCAATCCATCTTGACCAGCGTGACGACCAGACTGGCATGGAGGACACTCACTCAATCCTGACTCATGACTGGCTCGACCAGATGGACACATCATGCATTCCGCCTTGCCTGCTGCTGGCTGATACGAACCAGCAGTGCAGTTCGAACAGCTGGATTGACCGGATTGAGATTGTGACGTGCCAGCACTACACAGCAGGCATGATTCGGAGCCATTGTGCGCGGAGTAGCTGCCACTCGAACATGACTCACATTGAGCAGCACCAGTATTCGGACCATGAGTACCAGTGGGACAGAGGAGACATGCACTTTGACCTGGTAATGGTTGATACGTAGTGACTGGACAATCGTAGCACGTCATCAGCCCAGTATCGTTGCCAAATTTCCCTTCGTCACATGACGGACAGATGGCCAAGCCTTGTTGATCCCCTCGTGTTGTGATTTCACATGGTGTGCACTCACTCATGCCTGGTGTTGGCGCATGGTAACCCAATGGACAGGGGTCACATGCGATACTCCCATTGCGCGCTGTCACCTTACCAGCCTCACATGGCGTACATACCGTTCCCGATGTACCCAACCAATACTGACCAGCGACACATTCGTCGCATCCTGTCTGACTCGATTGTGGCTGAACTTGACCATTGCCACATGGGTAACACTGTAATAGACCAGTCTGATTGGCAAATGTTCCAGCTGAGCAGTCCGTGCATGAGCTCTGACCTGACTGCAAGGTCGCCTTACCGAGAGGGCATGGAAGACAAGTATCATTGCCACTCATCGATTGATAGCGACCAGACGCACACTCGGTACACACACTCAATCCAGCAACATCAGCAAATGTACCGGCGTCACATGCGGAACATTGCGCCGAACCTGACTCCTTGGTGAAACGTCCCAATGGACAAAGCAAACAAGTGGCTTGAGCTTGTAACGGTTGATGACTGCCAGTTTCACATTGTGAGCACTGTGTCGCACCTGATTGATTACTCATGGATCCAGGTGCACATGGAGTGCATAATATGGCGCCACTTGCTTGTGCGAAATAACCTGGTGCACATGACGGACAGAATGGTGCTCCCTGTGCAGCTGATGCCGATCCAGCCAAGCAATCCACACATGATGTTGCACCCGAGACATTGGTGAATTGTCCTCCATCACACAGTGAACAGGCAGTGGTCGCCTGGAAGGAAGTGGCCGAACCCGGTGAACAGAGGGAACAATTCGTCTGACCCTGCTGGGGCTGCTGTTGACCACGAGGACATGGGAAGCAACTAGATAGACCAGTCTGATTGGAGTAGTAACCAGCATCACACAGGCTGCATTCTGTTGCACCTGTTCCATCATATGCTGATCCTTGAGGACATGGCAGACATTCGGTGTGTCCAGGTGTTGGTGCATAGCGTCCACTGCTACATTCTGGGCATATGCTACTTCCATTGACATCCCCACTTGCGCTCCCGCTTGGACATGGTAAGCATGTACTCTTACCGTCAGCGGGCTGATACGTTGACGGTGGGCATAACACACACGTAGATTGACCTGTCTGCGGTTGTACGCTCCCTGCCAGACATCGTCGGCATTGTGTGAGACCGGTGGTATTGCTGAAACTGCCGCTTGGACAAGGTTGACAGAATGGTTGCTCTGGGTTTGCTTGATACTCACCCACACCGCATAATCCACATGATGTCTGACCTTCACTTGCTTGACTACGGCCCGGCTCACATGCGATACAGCTGGTCGCATTGGTGATGGTGTTATAACTTCCCGCTCCACACGGCAGACATGAGGCAAGAGCACTGGCATCCGGAGCAGTGAATCGACCTGCGGGGCAAACGGAGCACGATGTTGAACCCAGTGAAGGTGCGTATGTTCCCGGACCACATGGACGACACTGAATCGATTCATTGATATTGGAATAGTATCCTGTGGCACACAGTGGACACTCGTCCAACCCCATTCCACTCGCTGCACTTCCTGGCTGACATGGTTGACACACACTGGCACCAGTCAATGCTTGAAATCGACCGGGCTCACAGCTTTGACATTTGGTGAGATTCGTCGTTGGACCGTAGGTGCCAGTTGAACAGAAGCTGCATGACGATTGGCCAGCGTTCAATGTGAATTGGCCCAATGAGCATACACTGCAATGACGCTGTCCAGAGAGAGGCTGATGAGATCCGGGATGACAATCGATACAGGTGAGTGCACCAGAGGTGTTGACATAGCGTCCAGCGAGACAGGGACTACATTGAGCAAGATTCTCCACGCCTGCAAATCGTCCAGCTACACAGAGTGAGCATGTTGATTGTCCATTCAATGGCTGCGCGGAACCAGCGGAGCATCCAAAACAGATCGTCAAACCAGTGTCATTGGAGTAGCGACCAGCGTCACATGCACGACATTGCGTCAAACCACTGACATCTGCATAACGACCAGTATCGCAATCGTCACATGATGATTGACCAGTTAGCGGTTGACTGGTTCCCTTAGGACATAGCGTGCATTGAGTCGTTCCATTGACGTCTGAATATTTCCCACTCTCACATGCACTGCATACCGTTGCACCATTGACAGTGGTGAGTGTTCCAACCGGACAGAGCAGACATGTGATTGCACCTTGTGCCGATTGATACTTTCCACTTGAGCACAGTGCACACTCTGTCTGTCCACTCTCATTCGCATATCGACCGGATTGGCAAAGGAGACAGCGGGAGGCACCTCCACTGGACATGTAGCGCCCAACGTCACATGCATCACACACACTCATGCCTAAACGACCAGCGAAGCGGCCAGATGGACAGACGTCACACTCAACGGAACCATTGATGGATGTGTAGCTGCCCAAGCCACACAAGGAACAGATGCTTCTTCCAGTCAGATCTTGAAAGCGACCTTCTCGACACTGCTGACAGGAGGATGAACCACTCAATGCTTGCATGCGACCTGCACTGCAATCGCTACAACTCATGCTCCCATTCACATTCGTAAACTTGCCAGCCACACAGTCCGTACAAGAACTCTGTCCTTCATTATCATTCGATTGTCCAGTCGGACACAGTTTGCATGCACTACTCCCCGCTGCTTGTTGGTATGTGCCAGCTGGACATTTGTAGCATTGTTGTAATCCAGTCTCATTTGCATACTGCCCAACCTCACATAACTCACATTCAGTCAATCCCGTTGCCGGACCATGATGACCGAGTGGGCATGGGAGACAGGAGGCAACGCCGCTGCTTGAAGAGTAATGACCAAAACCGCATGCAACACACGTAGTGGAACCATTCAATGGCTGCTCCTCGCCAGCATGACATTGCACGCAACTACTGCGGCCAGTATCGGGTTGAGCCTCTCCAGCTTCACACTCCACACATATGGTCATACCAGGTAATGGTGCGTGAGTTCCGGCGGCGCATGCATCGCAGCTCGATTGATTCGTACGATTATTGAACCTTCCAGGCTCACATAACGCACACACTTGTGCACCAACCTCACGACTCACTCGGCCAATCGGACATGGACGACAGGCCGTCATACCGTCAGTATCCGCATATGAAGCGATGGGACATGGCATACATTCCGTGCTACCATTGAGTGGATTATAAAAACCCAACGCACACAACTGACATGATGATTGTCCTGTGTTGGACGCATATTTACCCGATTCACATTGTTTGCAGAAGAGTGCACCGCTCACATCGGAATAGTAACCTTTGTAGCAATCATCACACTCACTCGCACCAATCGTCTGGGTCCATCGTCCGGGTTGGCACATGAGACATGAAGTCTGACCTGCATATGGTTGGTTGGATCCAGCCTCGCATGCAGTGCAATTCTCTGCTCCAAGTATGGCATTCGCTCGTCCAACTTGACATGCCGCACATGCACTCACCCCTCCTGTCCCATTGCCATATGTGCCTTGTGGGCATAGCTCACATGATACTGCGCCAAGTACAGCACTGAATTGCGCGTTGGGACATGGGAGACAAGATGAGGATCCAGTCAGTGGCTGATAGAAGCCACGCTCACATTGCTGACAAGTGCGTGAACCATTGACAGACGCATATTCACCTGCGATGCATCGCTCACAACGAGTCGCAGATGGACTTGGGTTGAATGTACCAATGCCACAATCGATACATTCCGATGCACCAACCACATCCTGATAGCGACCAGCAGAGCATTGAAAACATTCCGTCAAACCAGTCATGTTGGAAAATGTTCCACCATCACATTGCTCACATGCCGTCTGACCAGAGGCAACAGTGAAACGACCAACGTCACACGCGTCACACGACGTCTGACCACTCAACAACTGCTTATGACCCTGTGTGCAGGGTTGACATTGTGCACTCCCATTGACGCTCGTATACGAACCTGGCTCACATGTCTGACATGAGAATGCTCCAGGTATATTCATCGCTCGGCCAGCGATACATGCATCACAGACAGTGGCACCAGATGAGGATTGTGAGCGACCCAACGGACATTCCATACACCTCTGCCATCCACTCATATTCGAGTAATGTCCGGGCAAGCAAGGAGTACAAGTGTCTGCACCATCTAGCTCCATGTATGTCCCCGCTGGACATAACGAGCATGATGTCGCGCCAAGTGCATTGTTTGCTGATCCCGGTGAACATTGAGGACAAGTAATCGTTCCATTGGCACTGGTATAGCGTCCAGTCTCACAGAGAGCACAGATGGTGGCACCAGGTGAAAGCGCATGCTTACCGACTGTACATGAATGACATGCACTTGCACCGCTGCCATCCATGAACGATCCTGATGGGCATGAGTCACATAGAGTCGTTCGTCGAGTCTGATTGGAGTATCGACCCAAATCACAGACTTGACACTGTTGTGTGGCCTGTGCACTGGAGAATGTTCCCATCGGACAATCGACGCATGTCAACGAACCATAATCGGAGGTGAAGGTTCCTGCTTCGCATGCAACACAGGTTTGTGCACCAAATGATGGCTGAGCAAAACCAGGACTACATTGTTGGCAGGATAATTGACCAGCAGACGGTGATGCACGACCTGGCGAGCATGGACTACACTCAGCTGCAACAGTAGCGAGGTATGTACCAGACTCACAAGCTTGACAGGCGATGGATCCTGTCGCATTCCGATGACCGGTTTGATTGACTGCAACATATCCGAGCTCACACACACGACATGCTGGTTGGCCGAATTGATCATTGTACTGTGCGAGCGGACAGACGAGACACGCCGTCTGACCTGAGTTTGGTTGGTAGAATCCTTGACCACATGGGATGCAAGTGGTGCTACCATTGACGAATGTGTACGAACCTGGTCCACATATCTCACAACTAATGCTTCCACTGACGGATGATGCACGACCCACTGGGCATTGCTGACAGGAGGTCGCACCACTCCTCTCACTGAAACGACCTGTCTCGCAGAGAATGCATGTGGTGGCTCCGATGTCACCGTTGAAACGACCAGGGCTACACTCGGAACAGAAGGGTGAACCTGTCACTGAACTATACTTTCCTTCACCACATTGATTACATACACTCGCACCCGTTGCTGATGTCGTTCCTCGTGCGCATGGAGTGCAGTCTGTTGCAGCCGTCGTGTTCGAATACGAGCCGGCTGAACACACCGTACAACTAACCTGACCAGACAATGGTTGAGCTTTACCAACGCTACATGCATCACAACTGCTACTGCCACTCTGTGTCTGTACATAACCTGCACTACATGATGTACAAGTGATGACCCTCTCACCCACGCTAAACTTCCCGCTCGCACAGTCACTGCAGCGTGATGCACCCGCACTATCAGCAAAGGTTCCTGACGAGCAATTGCTACACGTACTCATTGCACTCAATGGTTGAGCCGTGCCTGACTCACAGGGAAGACAAGTGCTGGCACCAGTATTGGGTTGAACTTGACCAGCCGGGCATGGTAGTTGCTCATATGCCCCATCGAATGGTACATAATGGCCCGGTGCTGCTCGCTCGCATGTGACCCGACCTGATGATGACGTGAATCGTCCAATCGGACATCGATAGCAGAATGTACGACCCGTTGCATTCTGGAATGAACCACTCGAACAACGTTGACATTCGACTTGACCAGCACTGACGGCGAATGTTCCAGCATCACATTCAGCACAGACGGTTGCACCACTCGTCACACCAGCAGATGGGGTCGATGCATAACGACCGGCCACACAAAGGTCACATACCCATTCACCTGTCTCATTCGAGTATGAACCTCCATCGCATGGCTTGCATGCATCTTGTCCTTCCCCTAATTGACTTTGACCAGGTAGACATGTGAGACATGATGTGGCACCAGTATTCGGCTGTTGATGGCCAGACGGACATGGCAAACATTCAGCTTGACCAAGACTTGGATTATATGTACCAATGCCACATGGAGGGCAGGATGCACTGCCGTTCGATGCACTAGCTGTACCGGCATGACATGGCTCACATACCAATCGTCCAGGTGTATCCGTGTAGGTTGTTGGAGGGCATAACTCACATGCGGATGCGCCAGTGTACGGACCGTACGTACCGGTCGGGCATTGCAGACATGTTGCCTGTCCAACCAGTGGATTATATTCACGCTGTGGACATGGCTGACATTCCTGTGCACCAGCACCACTGGCACCCTTCGTTGAGAAGGTTCCAATACCGCATGTATAACAACGAGTCAATCCAGTGGCATTGCCGAATAGACCTGCGTCACACTCTAAACATACACCTTGACCCTCCTCACTCTGATATTGCCCTAAGCTACATTGCATGCACGATGTTTGACCTGGTTGAGGTTGTGACATTCCCGCTGCACATGGTCGACAGTTTGCTGATCCTGTCACATACTCGGAGTATCGACCTGATGGACACTGCGTGCATGCAGCGGCACCAGTCTGCGCACTGAATGTACCACTGAAACACTCGTCACACACAGACATACCCTGCGAGCCAGCGAAGGTACCAGACGAACATGGAGAACATTGCTGTTGGGCCGTCTCATTGCCATACGTTCCAATCGGACACAACTTGCATCCTGCTTGTCCACTGAGGCTTTGATACTCTCCAACACCACAAGCCGTGCAGTTCGTTGCACCCGACCCATCCGGCCCCTGTTGTGCATAGGTACCAGCCAAGCATGCTTGACAGGATGTACTGCCACTCTCCGTCGTGAAGAATCCATTCGCACATGGCAAGCACTGCGCTTGACCAATCAGATCTTGATACGAACCAGAGGGACATGGCGTGCATGTAACGGAGCCAGTCGAATATGAACCAGCAGCACATGGAAGATAAGACACACTCACCCACGCAGGACTCAAACTCAGGCTGCCACCGTCCTGAATGAGAGTAATGGAGAGGGAAAGTGCTGAGCCAGCAGGTAATTGGCATGATAAGCGTGTCTGCAGCGTTGTCTCCTCTCGTTGTACATCCGAGCATAGGATGCCTCCAACGAGCACGGTTGGTAATCCTGGGCCGAAATTCTCTCCCTCCAATGTGATGCGCTCTCCTCCCGCACGCATACAATTCGACGTTGATGTACCCTCATCGGTCGCACACCCACTCACACGTGTTAGATTGGCGATCGCATACGACACAAGGTTGAGTGGCTGAGAGAATAGTTTGTTACGATAGACAACAACGGGTAGATCCTCTCCCGCACCACTCGATAATGTACAATACACTCGTGTTGGGGAGCTGAACTCGACTGGAGCACAATCCATCGTTCCGACACGTACAGCCAACTGATCCGAGGCAGAGCCAAATGCACTCCCAATCAATGTCAGACGTGTACCACCGACTGTTGGACAATCGATCGTACTGTTATCGGATTGATCCATACAGCCACGCACAGACTCGACGAATGGAGGAACGACATAATTATACGTGTCACTGCTCGGTGCAGAATCCTGATTCAATGCACGCACAGTGAAGTGGAATCCACTCCCAGTCCCACTCTCCGTCTTACAGCTGATCGTTGTGTTGTGTGTGTTTGGGTAGATTTCGACATTGCCACATGGTCTCGGTGTGTCCGTTGCATCCCTTGCATACGTGACGGTGATGAGACGTGGATCATTGCCGACATGTTGAACCGTGAGAAAGATGAGATCACCCGATGAGAACTCACCCGTATAATCCGTCTGACCGACACCATCCAATCGAGGACGTAAGGTCGCAGGTAAGATGAGTGGTGCAGGATAGGAGATCGTATCCGCACTCAATGGTGAAACAAGAAGATCGGAGCGAAGTTGGAATCTCAGGCCAGCTCCAACACCGATGCTCACACGACATGCAACAGTCGAGTTCGGATGGGTGTCATGCAAGGTGGCTGGTAGGAGTATACAAGGGAAGAATGTTGCTCCAATACCATACTCAATGGATGTCACCGATTCATTCGTACCAAAGTTGAAACCATCGAAACTCACATCACATGGAGTCGATGAATAGACTGGATCACGAGCCGGTGGGATGACAAGTGAAGTAGTGGGCAGCCCGATGGGGGTTGAAGTTGATGCATCCCATTCCCGCAAGCTCAACGGCTTAATCGTTGGCCCGGCAAAGGATAGATAGGGCTGCTCGCCACTCTGACCATCGACTGTGATGCGGACAGGTAGATTATATCCACCCAATGGCATATGTGGTAGAATGCATGTAACACGTGTTTGGTCCGTGACCAATGTAACATCGTCACACGAGTTGGTTGAATCGATCCTAACGGAGATGAGTGACTGATTGCTACCAAAGTTCGTTCCATCAATCGTCAATATGCCACCGCCACTCACACCACACCCAGCTGCCTCTGGATAGGAATCTTCCAAACATCCACTCAATGAGCTGATAGTCGGTGCATGATATGATAGCATATGAGGGGACGAATACGTACTTGCTTGACCAGCCACAGTTAGGATGATGGGAAGATTGAGGCCGGTGCCGGCCGGCGCAACGAAAATTAAGCGCGTATGATTGACGAATTTGACATTGGCATCGATGTCGATTGTTTGCCCATTGACCTCGAGAGTAAGTGTGGCCAACTGTCCAATCCCAAAGTTCGATCCAATCAATGTGACATTCGTACCACCGATCGTTGGGATGATTGTCGGCCAGACATCCGTGATGATGGGTGCGCGATAGTGGAAGGGCCACGAGTTGGATTCATACTCACTCACTCGTACACTGAAGGTTGTACTCCCTTCACCAGGTGGTACAGCACATTGAATCTGGATGTGATTCTGTCCGATGCCGACTGGAGTACATAATAATGGAGGTCCATCCATACGTGATGGTTGAAAGTAGGTCGACGCAGCAAGGCCGAAATTATGGCCAACGATCGTCAATGTTTCACCACCTTGCGTACTACCACTGGATGGAGTGGCACCAGTGATGACCGGTGGCGCATAGGAGAAGAGAGTCGTGTTGGACTTCTGACCACCAGTCGTCACACTCACATTCAAATCGTTCCCTTGACCAGGCTTCAATGCACAAACGATCGTGTAGGTTGAATAATACGTTGGTAAGGATGTCACTTCACACTGCTGTGAGCCAATCATGACTGTGCCAGATGTGGAGAATGCGTATCCAGTCAACGTGATCAATGCTCCACCTTGTGTTGGCGCCGTGTTTGGTTGGATGGCATAAATGAGTGGTGCATCGTACGAGAAGTTGAGCGAGTTGGATTGTTGACTACCAACAATGACATCTACGGCTACATCACGACCTTGACCAGCTGGCATGCGACACGTGATGCTCGTCTGACTCCAGCCAGGTGGAAGTTGGGAACACACAACACTGGATGCACCACCACCAACATACACCACACCGGAGCGACCAAGAGAGCGACCGGACAATGTCAGTGTATAACCACCAGCTGGATCACCATGTGTAGGAGAGATGGCCGTGAGTGTTGGTGGAAGGTAGAAGAATGAGATGATATTACTCTGTTGCAGACTGGTTGTGATACGAATATCCAACTGTCCCACTCCCTCCGGTGCCATGACAATGATGATGGAATCATTATGGAATTCAAGTGTTGTCAATGCACCACCAACCACTGTCTGTGGCGTCACCGGTGGGAAGCCAAAGTTCAATCCAGATAGCGTCAATGGGTAAGCACCGGATGAAAGGCCTGTCGTCGGGCTGATAGAGAGAATGTGGGGAGCATCGTAACTCCATGGGTACGATAAGGAGGCTTGATCAGCAACATACATGACTAGTGGCTGGTTCGCACCACTACCACGTGGGGTGTAGCATTGTAGAGTGGTTGCATTGAGTGTGGCAACGATGATGGTACATGTTTCACCTCCCAATGTCACACGCGTCGCATCGCCGAATCCAAACGAGAAGCCCGATAGAGTGAGGAGCGTGCCACCAGATGTTGGACCATGAGCAGGTGTCACGGTAAGGATGATGGGCGGAGTGTAGGAGAAGGTCGCAACATTGCTCGCTTGCTCACCGACAGTAATCTGCACCTCAACATCGCTTCCTTCACCCTGTGGTAGAATACAACGACAGTTTGTATCATTCCGAAGAATGATCGGACAGTTGCGTCCACCGACTTCGACCGTTGCATTCGTGAATGCAGGATCACTGAATCCACTGCCAACTAATTCGATCGTCGATCCACCATCTGTGTAACCAAGACCCATCACCAATGACACGCTATGGATCATAGGCGAATAGGAAAAGAGAAGAACATTACTCATCTGCCCACCACTCGTGACAGTGACAGGTAAGTTCGCACCATGCCCAATCGGTAATGCACATTGAATGGTCTGGTGTTGATAGATGCCAGCATTGGTTGGACACACCCATGCTCCAACACGGACTTCACCACTCACTCCAAACGATTGACCAGTTAAGGTCAGGAACACATTGCTACCGCTCCTGGCTCCACGAGGCGATAAGGTGTCAATGATGGGCGGATTATAACTGAACTCAACAAGTGGTGGTGTTGGATTGATATTGTCATTGACTTGACCAGCTGAGGTCGTTACAGTCACACTCAAATTCGCACCAAGACCTGGAGGGAGTTGGCACCAAATAGTCGTGTGAGTTTGAGAGCGAGTAGGAGGGCAATAGAAAGGACCAATACGAGTGGATGAGATGAGAGAGAAGGATGAGCCAGTAATGGTCACTGTTATTCCACCTTGTGAATCATAATGATTGGGTGTGATGGAGTAGAGAGTTGGAGGTAGATAATCAAATAGTGCCGGTATGGCATTCGTCTGTCCACCAATGGTGACATAGACAGGTTGATCGATACCTGCACCAGCTGGTGTGAGACATATAATCTTTCGTGCATCCCAGCTTGTGTTGGCCACGCCACTGACTTGGCACGTCAATCCTCCCAATGTCACACTACCCGTGCAGCATGGGCCAAAATTCCCACCAACGATCGTCACCAATTCACCACCGGCTGTGGTACCATTGGGTGGGAGTAAGTCAGAGATGTCAGGAGGAGGATAGTCATATAGAACAGTGTTGGAGACTTGACCTTCCACGGTCAACACGAGTGGGTTGTTGAGACCTAAGCCAGGTGGCACTGCACACACGATATGAGTATGATTCCAGTTCAACACCGGTTCGCATACATCATCATTGATCGTGACTGTACTCGCTGCTCCATAGCCGAAGCTTGTTCCAATCAATGTGACCAGTCCAGATTCACTGCCATTGCCACGAATGATTGTATGGATGATAGGAGGTGCATAATGATACTGCAGCATAGTGTCGCTGCCATATGGAACGGCATTGGGTGAGCATAAGAAATGATCTCCAACCACCCAAGATGGGTCCTTATCGTTGCGCAGCTGAACACAATACTGTCCTTCAATCACACCGGACCTGGAGTAAGTCAAGTAGTATGGCGACTCACCAGGGACACAGAACCAATTGGATGGGAAACTTCCAAAGCCTTGATTCGTATACCATTCATCTGGCTCAAGGATCTGTGTACAACGATAGTTCTGTCGATACCATGGAGGGACGGGATCATTGTAGCTATATACCGGCGGCATGAAATATTTCCAATCGACAACATCACGAAATGCCGAACCACAGAACCATGCTTGTGTCCATAGATGTGTTTGCATATCCAATGGATCATCCATGTTGAGACAGTATGGGAAGATGGATTGTGGAACATTGGAACCACGCCAGAAGAATACATCATTGGGCCAACGAGGAAGATGAGAATTGCGAAGACCACCGCAAGTCGTCACAACAACCTCAGGAAAACCTTGACCATAAGGGACTGTACATATGATATCCGTTTGATTGTATGTGACGATGGTGCAATTGTTGATAAATCCTGTCACCATACTTTTGAGTTGCAATGTTGGCGCTTGTGAACATACAGCCAAGTCCGTGAAGGCCATTCCTTGCACATGATAGGTGCAGCCACCAGACGTTAAACATCCTGACATGGATGCAGACCAGATGATGGGATTGGTGACACTCACCGTGAGGGATGCACCAACTGTTGCCTTGTTCGTTCCTTGCCATGCCAAATTGACGGGTGTCACCGTATAGGTTCCACTGCGATACGCTTTGAGCCCGATGTGACATAGACCACCGCTGAATACACATGCATCACCAGTCGGTGTGAGGTTGGTTGGGTCATTGGATGTAATGCCACATGATGCGCCATTGTAACCATCCACTATCATACCACTCGAATCCACACACTCAATCGTAACAGTCACGAGGGAGCGGAGTGTATAACTACCTGGTGTCGTACTAGAAGTGCGAACCTTAAAGGTTGTGCACGTGTCCTCATTCCAATAGACGGTCTGAGCAGAGGAGGTATCATAGCCATACGATGAAGAATCCAATACACGAATGATGGCCAATCCAACTGAATTGCATGAGACGGTTGCACTCGACGCGACACCATTGACGAATGTTAATGCAGCATTCGAGATGGTGGCACGACTGGATGCAGGCTCCAGGTACATGGTTGCTGTGGCAGACATATCAACGAGATTCCCCCACGCATCCTGAATCTCGATGCGTGTGCCATACGTCTTTCCTGTGCCATACTCACCAGGTGTCAATGTGTACGGATCGATGACAACAAACTTGTATGGTGCACCGGCGACAAATGTCAGTGTGCTTGATGGAGGCAACACATAGCCAGTCGAATATGGATCCGTAAAGGAAACACTCACTGTCTCAGCCAGACGATCGGTGAGATTCAGTATGACTTGCCCATCCACCAATCGTGCATCCCGTACACCGCCGCCATGACCTGATACAAACACACTGATGGTTGCATTATATCCAGCATACACCGGTCGATCGGATGCATCGGCTAGTGTGAGCGTGAGGAAGATCGGATCATCACATGATGATGTACGTGTGGGTGGATTGTATGCAGCATGAATCTTCGTTGGTGTATTGGTGAAGTAGACATCCCCGCTGCCAAACGTGGTGAGTGAAGGAATATTATTCGGGTTCGATGTTGTGATGGTATATTGCCCGGCACTCCCACCACTCACTTGGACACTCGCATAGCCGTCGATGAATTGCACTTGTGAGGGAGTGACGATTACGCCACCCGATATACTCACACCAATGCTGCCACTGGTCCCAGTGATGACATTGCCATAACTATCCTTCGCCACCAATGTGACTGTTGCCGTTTGCCCCACTAATGCTGATCCAGCTGGAGTGCGAACAAACTCCACCGTCGTCCACTCCCCGACATAGAACGTCAGTGTGATGGGTGCCGGGATGGCAAAATGAGTTGGGAATGGATCCACTACCGTGACGGTGACGACTTCCGCCACGGGGTCACTCATGTTAAAATCCGCCAATGAATTCAAGAAGAATACTCGTTGAGGACAGACGGCACTACCGGAGCAACGGATGCCAACATAGCCACTGTAAGGGGTACCTTGAAAGGTAGGAGCGACTTTGCCCATGGGGTCACGCGCAGCTAACTCAACGTTGAAGGTCGAACCAGCCGGTGTAGAGGCGGGTAGATTAAGGATTTGGAACATACTCGCTATCGGCAGACAGCATGCATCATATTGATAATAGGCGCCACCTTTGTTGCCGGTTGTAATGATGAAATCAAAGTTATGTCCACTACTATCGCGCATGATCATCTCTCTTCGTCCTTCATTGAATCCCAGCCATATGACTTGATCGATCGGTGGTGGATAGGAGTCATACTGTGCAATACTGTACATCTCACCGGGTGACAGAAGTTTTTCATACACATGAAGCTCATCAAGGAAGCCAGCATAGGAGCCGAATACGGGATTCAATGGAGCGCTGGCAACAATGGCGACACCGCGACCAACGAATGCGGACGCGAAACGATCAGATAATAAGAAACCATTATGCCATAAGGTTTGAATACCAAATAACGCATCGTATTGAAAAGCGACAGGAAACCAGACGGATGACTCAAATAGGAATGGTGTAGGTGAGCAAGCCATCAAATCATTGCCACCACCGAATGACATGCGCAAACAACCACTATTGTCCACACCGACAGACAAATATTCATTGGCCGCGTAGGTGGAACCCAATGAAAAAATTCCGCCACCACCCGTTGCACTCGTCTGATAGATCCACACGGTAATGGTGAAACTCTTCCCTGCCAACATGATATTATCAGCCGTATTGGTGTAGACCGCCATGCCACTTGGTCCTTCCCAATGTGCATTAGCCATATAGTAATCTGGACAGAACTCCTTGTCCAATTGGAACAGGATCGGTATGCTTGAATAGAATACACCCGATCGTAACTCCAATAAACAATATGCTGGACCAGAGTTTGTGAGCAGGATGAGACAGTTGCCATCTATACATGCAATGCCACCCGTTGCTCCATTCGTGTTGAGCTTGAAGGTACAACTACCAGCTCCACCGATATTCACCGCTGTCACGAACACTTCACCATTATACTCCGGTGCAATGTTGCCATAGGCATCATACGCACGTGCATACAGGGATAGTTGAACATTCTTCAATGCGCTCAATGTCTTGTACGGTGAGTCCAACATGATCTTGACTAGTCGTCCTGGCAGGAAGTCATACACACCCGACGCCATGAATGCAGGTGTTATAGTCAGATTCGGATGAAAGGAAACGAACTCCAATCGAACGCTTTGTGCAGTTCTCGAGATGAGATTGACTGGTAGGACACTCGAACCCAATGTGAAATTAATCATCGCTTGATTGGCCACACGATGATTCAAGTATACATAGGCATATGGGTCCGTACTTGATCCAATGGCACGAATGCCAATAATTGCTGGTAATGTACTATTGACCAACGCACTTGGTAATCCGTTCGCATCGGCCACCGTGAGTGAGAGGTCATATGAGCTGGAGACGGAGATAGCAGCGGATGGTGAAGGATACAATGCATAGGTCGTCGCCACACCAGACCAAACCGCACGACTCGTCGCTGACACATCATAGCCAGTATTGGCGCTATCTTGCAAGGAGAGAAGAGAGGCAAGAGAGGAAGACGAGATGAGTGTGATGGAACCAGTACCAGTGGCAGGATCAATGTTGACCACTCCACCACCCATGACAGTGACACCTCCACTTGCCACGAGCGTGACCGACGTTGCTTGTCCCTTGAGCAATGTATAGCCACAGGCGCCCAATGCAACAGTCACCACTATAGGATCACCAACATCAACGGCATCGATTGGAAGGAAGTAGAAGGAATAAATATTGGTGAAGGTGACAGAGAGTGACGTTGGTGGAATAGAATAGAATATATTGCTCGTATCAGCAGCGGTGAATGTGACTGTTTGTGTGGTGGATGATTGGACCATGAAATGTGCTTCTCCATTGACGAACGTATTCTTCGCTGTACTTCCGTCTGTGCTGATCATGCCATCCCCATCCCACATGATATTGGATGCTGAGCCAAACGATGCTTGGACTTCACCTCCTTGAAATGCATGCACCACACCAGAATCCCAATCGATCACTTGTACACGAAACTCATATCCAACATTCACACCCGCACATGTCGCACCCGATACACGTAATTGTAGTGGCATCGGTAGACAGAGTGGATTCGTATAGTTGTTGGCGAAGGTTGGTCGACCTGGATAGACATCAGCTGTGGTTGGATAGAATTGGATGGGAGCTTGCATACCTGCACTATCCGTCACTGTCACCGCCGTCTCCATCTGTTCTGTATTCGGTGTCGTGAATCGTAGCCATGCAATGAGTTGGTTGTTTGAGTGGAATATATTGTTGAATGCCAATGCTGTCTGTGTGGCATCAAAGTATTGCTGACGAAAGATTCGAACTTCATCAATGTTGCCTGGAACAAAATTCGACTCATCACTCGACATCATCAGACTCATAGAGGTCGTGGCCACAAGAGAAGTGGAGACACTATCGGAGGCAAGTAACACACCATCACCATACAGAAAGCGACTACTGGTGCCAGTCGAGTATCGCACACTCAACAACCAATGACGCCATACATACACATCATTCCGACTGCCACCGGAAAGTATGCTTGTTCCACTCCGTGAGTCATAGGATACTTGAATGTCATTATTGACGTATTGTAAGCGTAATTGTCCACCAGCTTGATTGGCTCCATTCGATGTTCCATAACTCAACAGTGTTTGAACGCCACTACTACTGGCTCCACGTCTCACCCATAATGAAACAACATAGTCCACACCTTGGAATGCACTCGCCGGGGTGAAACTAGACCAATATAAGCCACTCTGGGGAGCAACACTACCATCCTGCGCATATTGAGGTAATGCAATGGAACCATCACTCCACTCACCACTGAACGGAACACATAACGGAGACATACTACCAACAGCGGTTGAACGAGAGGGATCCAGAGGAGTACCT